>OBXA01000053.1_pt1 | contig 96965 bp, 83 predicted proteins | sample 1538121 | NCBI WGS metagenome assembly OBXA01 (sample SAMEA2580133, study PRJEB22360) | human gut metagenome | biome: human gut; feature: human-associated habitat; material: faeces | place: Denmark | collected 2008/2010 | reverse complement strand
TTTCGAAGAAACCGGTGAAATGGACGGCGAAGAACTGATCGCTGTTCTGAGACTGCAATTAACAACTTCAAGTTTGAGGATGTGAATGCTTTGGATGTTGAGAAAACCAAATTATATTACAATCAAATAAGAAGTGGGGATTTATGTGATTGTTGTAGAAACTATGGCACTTGAATCTGACTGAATTTTGTCGTTACCTCTCTTTATAGGCACTCATCCCATAACCGTGAGTTCCATAACGTAAATTGCAGATTTTGTGGTGCAATCCATAACGTTGATTGGGCATGTATAAGCGTTCTCTCACAAGTCATCCATAACGTAAATGAAAGAAAAACGGTACAGACAAATATGATTTCCTTTGTGAGCCATGGAGACAAGACTCTTTAGAGGCTTATCGGAATGCCCGGCGAACAGGAACATCATATTTCGTCTGTACCGTTTTTCTTTTCATAAACCTATAAAATCACGACTTGTGAGAGGATGCTTATGGTTGCCCCTCACAACCTATAAAAGCACCACAGAATCTGCGACACTATGTCCGTTAACCTCCGGTTATGACAACAAGGCCTTGTCGTTTGCAAATTCCTGCCCGCTGACTTTTTCAAACTGGTGCAGCAGATCTTCAACCGTCAGTTTCTTCTTTTCCTCGCCGGAAATATTTAAGATAACTTTTCCTTCGTGCATCATGATCAGGCGATTTCCGTGCACAATAGCATCCTTCATATTGTGTGTTACCATCATAGCGGTCAGATGATTGTCGGAGATGATCTTGTCGGAAATCTCAAGTACTTTTGCAGCCGTTTTCGGATCAAGGGCAGCGGTGTGTTCATCTAACAGTAAAAGTTTTGGTTTCTGGATGGAAGCCATCAACAGTGTGATTGCCTGACGCTGTCCGCCGGAAAGCAGTCCGACTTTGCTGGTGAGACGATCTTCAAGACCTAAATCCAATGTTTTTAACATTTCCCGGTAGGTGTCGCGTTCTGCCTTCGTGATTCCCCAGCTTAACCCACGTTTTCTGCCACGGCGGGCTGCAATTGCCATATTTTCCTCGATGGACATGGTGGTTGCAGTTCCGGTCATAGGATCCTGAAAGACACGGCCTAAATATTTGGCACGCTTGTATTCGGATAATTTTGTGACATCATCACCGCCAATAAAAATTTTACCGGAATCCACTGGCCAGACACCTGCGACAGCGTTTAAAGTTGTGGATTTTCCAGCACCGTTACCACCGATAACAGTGACAAAATCGCCATCTTCTAATGTCAGATCAACTCCGTTTAAAGCAACTTTTTCATTGATCGTACCAGCGTTAAATGTTTTGCAGATATGATCGATTTTTAACATTTCAGCCATTATTTTGCCACTCCTTTCCTGCTATGTTTCGCTTTCAGATACGGGATTGAAAGGAAGATAGCTACTACAATTGCAGAGAATAATTTCAGGTCGTCGGATGGGAATTTCAACCATAAAACAACACTTAAAACAAGGTAGTACAGGATAGCTCCGGCAATGACGGAGAGCAGTGTGTAAGCAAATGCAATTTTTTTGCCGGCACACATTTTTCCAAAGAGGACATCGCCAATGATAACAGCAGCAAGTCCGATAACGATCGCACCACGTCCCATATTGACATCCGCTGCTCCCTGATACTGGGCGTAAAGTCCACCGGAAAGTCCTACAAGACCGTTAGAGATCATCAGTGCAAGTACGGTATGAAAATCAGTGTTGATTCCCTGCGCTCTTGCCATCTGCCGGTTACAGCCGGTTGCACGGATTGCATGTCCCTGCTCTGTTCCGAAATACCAGTAGAGAATGGCAACGAGTACAACGCAGAAGAGGATACAGGTCGTAAACATACGGATTTTGCTTGCAGTTGAGTCCGAAATATAACGGAGTGAAACAACAAGGCTGTATTTGTCAACGCTGACTGCTTGATTGGAACTTCCGAGAATATTTAAGTTGATAGAGTAAAGTGAAATCTGCGTCAGGATACTTGCAAGGATTCCCGGGATCCCAAGTGCGGTATGTAACATTCCGGTGATAAATCCGGCGGCCATTCCTGCAAGAAAAGCAAAGATAAGAGCAAGCCATGGGTTCATGCCTGCGCGGATCAGCATAACGGCGACTGCACCTCCGGTCGCCATGGAACCGTCAACGGTCAGATCGGCAAAATCCAACAATTTGTAAGTAATGTAGACTCCGAGTGCAAGGAGTCCCCAGATGAGTCCCTGTGCGCATGCGCCCGGCAGGGAACGGAGCAATGCCAGCGGGCTCAGGGAAGCTAAATAAGTTGTTAACATCATCGTCATAAGAAATCTCTCCTTATTTTTTTATAAAATGCCTGTGCGGAACTATTTGGTGCAAAAATCATCTACAAATATAAAACAATATTCATGAAATCAATTGCTTGCAGAACAAAATACCCACAGCATAAAATACCTGCGGTATTTGTTGAGACGAAATACCGCAGGCATATTATAACATAATACTAAAACGATTTAAAGCTTTAACTTGTTGCACTGATGAAATATTATTCTGTTTCAATTGCAACATAATCATCAGGAGGTGTGATTCCAAGCTGGGAACAAATATCTGCATTGTACTCTTTTGTTACCTGTGGTGCAGTCTTGATCTCCATCGTTGTGATATCAGCACCGTTTACAAGGATATCATAAGCCATCTGACCTGCTGTGTATCCAATATCATAGTAGCTGATAGAAAGCGTTGCAACACCACATCCGGAACAGATACCTTCCTCACCGGCAATGATCGGAATACCTGCCGGAAGAGCGATGTTATTGATGGTTTCCGTGTTGTTTGCCATTGTGTTGTCTGTTGGAATATAAATAACATCTACTTCGGAAACTGCTGTCTGTACCACAGAGGTGATATCATTGGAATCAGAAGCAGTATATTCTTTGTACGCAATGCCGTCAGCATCTAAAGCAGCCTCGATCTGGGTAGCCTGATACTTGGAGTTTGGCTCTGCGGAACAGTAAAGGATACCGACTGTTTTTACATCCGGGAATAATTCTTTGATCATGGCTTCCTGTTCATCTAAAGGAGCAAGATCGGAAGTTCCGGAGATATTTCTTCCGGTAGAACCTGTCCAGTCGTCGATCTCAAGGGCAGTTGCATAATCTGTGACAGAAGTTCCAAGGATCGGGATCGTGCTTGTAGCAGCGGCAGAACACTGTAAAGCAGTGGTTGCGTTTGCAAGGATCAGGTCATAGTTGCCGGCAACAAAATTATTTGCAATGGTAGCACAGTTTGCCTGCTCGCCCTGTGCGTTCTGAAGGTCAAATGTTACATTATCTGCACCGAGCAGCTCTGTCAGTGCATCCTCAAAGCCCTGGGAAGCAGCGTCAAGAGCAGGGTGCTCTAACTGCTGTAAAATACCGATCGTATATTTCTGACCATCGGTACTGCCTGCTGCAGCGGATTCTGTTGTTGCTGCTGAATTGTCAGCAGATGCAGAGGTATTGTCGGAGGCTGTATCGCCGCCGCATGCTGTCATGGAAACTGTCATTGCAGCTGCCATCATGACAGAGAGTATTTTGTTCATCTTTTTCATATTCATTCTCCTTATCATTGATCATAGCCTTTAATGCTTTAAAGCATTAATACTTTTAATGATTGAATTATAATCACTCATACAGGATTCGTCAACCGGAATTTGAGAAAAAATGTGTAAAGGACACTCATTTTTTCGGTGAGGATCATAAGAAAAAGATTTAAAATCTTAAGAAAACCTTTATAGTATGCAGGGCAGAAAAGTGTTAGGATGGAAACCGGAGAGATTTTTAGAAAGGATTTTATGAAAATAAAAGAGGGGTTATCCAACATTGTATTTCCTCCAAGATGCCCTGTCTGTGATGAGGTGATATATGTTGGGAAAGATACCTGTGAAGACTGCCGGAAGAAAGTGATCTGTATCGGGGAACCGTCCTGCAAAAAATGTGGCAAGCCATTAGAAGACCAGAGGAGGGAATACTGCACAGACTGCATGAGGAAAAAACACTATTTTTCCCAGGGAAAAGCAGTTTTTGTTTATCAGGGAGAAATCCGCCAGTCCATGTACCGTTTTAAATATAGTAATAAACGCGAATATGCAGGTTTTTATGCGAAAGAAGCAGTGCGCATCTATGGAGACTGGATTCGGAGAAAACAGATCGAAGCAATTGTACCGGTTCCTATGTACCGTTGGAAAGAAAAGGGAAGAGGGTATAATCAGGCAGCCGTATTTGCACTGGCGCTGGGAGAAAAAATGAATCTTCCGGTGGAAAAACGCATGGTAAAACGAATCCGGAATACCACGCCGCAAAAAGAATTAAATGATGTCGAACGGAAGATAAATCTAAAAAAAGCTTTCCAGTTAGTACCAAATATAGTAAAATATAGGAAAATATTAATTGTAGATGATATCTATACGACGGGAAGCACGATCGATGCAGTGGCAGAGGTACTTTTGCAGGCAGGGGTGGATGAGATTTATTTCCTATGTATCAGTATCGGCGAGGGATTTTAGGAGGAATATGCTATGGATGTAAGAAATTGTAAGGGCTGTGGAAAACTCTTTAATTATATGAGTGGCGCACAGCTTTGCCCTGAATGCAGGGCAAAGCTTGAGAAGAAATTTAGCAGCGTGAAAGATTATATCGGTGAACATCCACAGGCATCCATCAGTCAGGTGGCAGAGGATATGGATGTTTCTGTGAAACAGATCAAACAGTGGGTGAAAGAGGAGAGACTGATCCTCTCGGAAGCTTCTTTAGATGGTGTGTTGTGTGAACACTGTGGCAGACCGATCACAAGCGGACGCTTCTGTGACAAGTGTAAAGCTGCTATGGCAAATAATCTGCGGAGTGCTTTGAACAGACCACGTCCAATGCAGCAGAGATCGGGCGGAGAGCGTGATGAAGGGGATAAGATGAGATTCCTGAGATAGAACCGGGAACAGAATGTCACATATCTGAAAATAAGGACAGAATTTATAAAAAAGCAGGGCGCATAGCTACGTTATTTATATAGATAGAAACGTAGAAAGGTCGCATCTGCTTTTTTTTGTTTGAAAATACCGCCTACTGTGTTATAATGATGAATAAGAATGCATAATTGCGTGAAGAATGTACTTTTTCAGAAAATGAGATGGGTTTATTTTATAGTAGATACATTGTGTGACAGACAGGAAGGAAATCTGCATGGTTAACGAAGAACGTTTACATCATATGATAAAAATGGCGATATTTGACACCAATCAGGGAAAAGAATGTAAGCCGATGACACAGTATGCAAGAAAAGATTATGTTTCGCTGCGTATGCTTGGAAGCTTTGTGTCAGGAACGATTGGCTTTGCGCTGATCCTTGTGACATGGGGCATTTATTCCATGAACCAGTTAATGGAGAATCTGAATGCAATGGATATTCAGGAACTGCTGACATCCGTGCTGGTAAAGTATATTGTGTTTATGATTGCTTACATGGCGATCACGTATTTTGTTTATAATAGAAGATATACAAAGGGACGCCGTGAGGTAAAGAAGTATTATGGCAATCTGAAGAAGCTGAATCAGTTATACGAGAGGGAAGACAAGCTGAAAATGTCTGAGAATAAAGACTGGGAATAATCACTGAACGCTGCCGGGGGGCAGGAAAATCAGGAGTAAAACAAACGGCGGGAGGCTAAAATGACAACCTTATTAGAATTGAAAGAGAAACTGATCCGTTTTTACGGAAAAAATGAAATATATGTGAAACCGGCGATCCGGTTTGTACTTGCATTGTTTACATTCCTTGTGATCAACAACAGTATTGGATATATGAAACTGGTCAGCAAGACTCCGGTTGCAGTCATTCTTGCACTTGTGTGTTCCATGCTTCCGGTCAATGGACTGATCGCAATTGCTGCGTTGGTCGTTTTGGCGGATCTGTACGCATTATCCATTGAGGTATGTCTGGTAGGACTTCTCATGTTTGCAATCATCTATTTTATTTATTTCCGTTTTTCCCCAAAGAGTGGTATCAATGCGGTTCTGACACCGGTCTGCTTTAAGCTGCATATTCCTTATGCGGTACCGGTTGGCTCCGGTCTGCTGAGTGAGGCGTATTCTGTAGTGTCTGTTGCCTGCGGTACGGTGATCTATTTCTTTATCCATGGAGTGAGCGAGAATGCAAGCGCATTGAGCGATGCAGCGGAAGAGACGGATTCTTCGGTATCAAAAGTAGTAGTGGCATTGAACCAGCTGATTGGAAATAAAGAGATGTACCTTGTTCTTGGCATTTTTATCATTACGACACTCATTGTCTATGTGGTGAGAAAGCTTGACATTGAGCATTCATGGACGGTTGCATGGGCATCCGGTATTTTATTTGAAGCGATTGGACTGACAGCAGGATACATTTTACTTGGGATTTCAGACAAAATTGCCGGTGTGATCATTGGAAGCGTGATCTCCGGTGTGATCGCCATGATCATCCAGTTTCTGTTTTTTAATCTGGATTACTCCAGAACGGAACGACTCCAGTTCGAGGATGATGATTACTATTATTATGTAAAAGCAGTTCCAAAGTCTCTGGTGACAGAGAAGGATAAACAGATCAAACGTTTTAACGGCAAAAACGAGAAGGAACGTTTGAACAAGAAGAAATTTGCAGAAGAGATGGACATAGACGAAAATTTATTAGATTAAAAGGAAGTGAATCCGGTGCAGAATTTAGGCGTAATATTGCGGACGTTTTGGGAAAAAGCGGTGTCTTACCTGACGCTTCAGATGTCCCTCACAGATATTATAGAGATCATTATCATTTCAGTTCTGATCTATTATATGCTGGTTTGGATCAAAGATACGAGAGCGTGGATGCTTCTCCGTGGAATCCTTGTGATCCTTGCCTTTGTTTTGCTTGCAGTTTTGTTTGAAATGAATACGATCGTCTGGATCGCCGACAAACTGTTTAACGTGGCAATGATCGCTGTGGTCGTGATCTTCCAGCCGGAGATGCGCAAGGCACTGGAAAATCTCGGACGGAAGAACATTTTGGTAAATCTTTTTAATTTTGATTTCAACAAAGTGGAGAATGGAAAGTTTTCCGACAAGACTATCACAGAGCTGGTGAAAGCCTGCTATGAGATGGGAAAAGTAAAAACAGGAGCACTCATCGTAGTGGAAGATGAAATCGTTCTGACGGAGTATGAGAGGACAGGGATTGCCGTAGATGGTATCCTGACCAGCCAGCTTCTGATCAATATTTTTGAAAAAAACACACCGCTGCATGATGGAGCAGTCATTGTGAGGGGAGACAGAGTTGTTTCTGCCACCTGCTATCTTCCACTGACGGACTCCTTAAGCCTGAGCAAAGACCTTGGAACAAGACACCGTGCGGCAGTCGGTATCAGTGAGGTGAGCGATTCACTCACAATTGTAGTATCGGAGGAAACCGGAAAAGTATCCATTGCACTGGACGGTGAACTTTACCGGAATGTAGATGCAGAATTCTTAAAAAATAAACTGGCTTACATTCAGAAACGTGAGCAGGACACTTCGAAAGTGAAATCATGGAGAAGGAGGCTGAAAGATGTTACAAAAATTCGGAAAGAGAGTAATGAATAACTTTGGCCTTAAAATCCTTGCTGTTTTGTTTGCTGTTGTTTTATGGATCGTAGTCGTGAATATTGATGATCCGAGCAACTCAAAACCTTACACAACCAGTGTCTCACTGGAAAATAAATCTTATATCACCTCCATGGGAAAATGGGCAGATTATCTGGATGGAAAGAATACGATCACGTTCAGCGTGTATGCAAAACGCTCTGTGCATAATACACTTACCAATGCGAACTTTACAGCAACGGCGGATGCACAGAAAATTGAATATGATGAGAAAACAGGGACTTACCGTGTGCCGGTTGTCGTGACCTGTAACCGTAACAACAGCAGTATTAATATTACCAGCAAAGATCTGTATCTGGATCTTGAACTGGAGGATTCTGCTTCAAAGCAGTTCCCGATCAAGACAAACACAACCGGTACGGTTGCGTCGGGATGCGCGCTTGGTGATGTTGAGATCACAGATGCGAATGTTATGAAAGTATCCGGTCCGGCTTCTGTGGTAAATCAGATCGATACCGTTGTGGCGACTATTAATGTAGATGGCATGTCAACGGATATCACAGACCGTGTGACACCTGTATTTTATGATGCACAGGGAGAGGTTGTGGATACGACAAAGCTTACGCTGAGTGTGAGCACAGTCAATATCAGTGCACAAATCCTGAATACGAAAGATGTGGAACTGGAATTCCTGACAACCGGAACTCCGGCAGATGGATACCAGGCAGGGAATATCACCTATACACCACAGAAAGTACGTATTAAAGGCGAGGCGGCTATTTTAAATACCATCAATAAGATCACGATTCCGGAAGAAGTGTTAGATATTACAGATGCAACTTCAAATATTGAAAAGACTGTGGACATTTCCACATATCTTCCTTCAGGCACTGCATTAGTGATCAGTTCAGACTCCAAGATTGATGTTACAGTTGTGGTGGAGGCAGTAAAGACAAAGACTTTGCAGATCCCGGTGACGAATCTTCAGGTGATCGGACTGAGTTCGGATGAAAAAGTACAGTATGAGGAAGACAACATTGCCTTGACAGTGTCAGGAAGAAGCAGTGTGATCGATGCGCTGGACGAAAAGACGATTTCCGGCAGTATCGATCTGACAGATTTAAAGCTGGGTGCACATAATGTACTGATTACATTTGAATTGGATACAAATACGGTCAGCTATGCGGATACCTATGCCGCGGTTACCATTGAAAGCGCATCTGATACATCAGCTTCTGCTGATAATACAGATGAGGAACTGGAGAGTACCTCAACGGTAAGGAAAACAAGTGAACGTTAGCAGATTTAAAAAATTTGAAATAGGAACAAAGAGAGGAACAGTAATATGGCAAGAATGTTTGGAACAGACGGCGTCCGTGGTGTGGCTGGCTCGGAACTGACAATTGAACTGGCAACAAAGTTAGGTCAGGCAGGAGCTTACGTGCTCACAAAAGAGCAGGAGCATCAGGCAACCATTATTGTAGGATGTGATACGAGAATTTCAGGAGGAATGTTAGCGAGCGCATTAATGGCAGGTATCTGTTCGGTTGGCGCAAATGCAATATTTGTCGGAGTGATGCCGACACCTGCGATCGCATATCTCACCAGAAAACACAAAGTAGATGCTGGAGTAGTCATCTCCGCATCACACAATCCAATGGAATTTAACGGGATCAAGTTCTTCAATGGAGAGGGCTACAAGCTTCCGGATGAGATGGAAGATGAGATTGAGTCTCTGATCAAAAATAATATGAAAGACGTGGTACTTCCGATCGGTTCCGGCGTAGGAAAGATTGATTACCGCTTTGACCTGAGAGATGAATACGTGAAATTCATGGAAAAATGTGTTCCGGTGGATCTTAAAGGTATGAAAATTGTTGTAGACTGCGCAGAAGGTGCATCCCATTATACATCTGTCAAAGCACTGACAGATCTTGGAGCAGATCTTATCGCGATCCACACCGATCCGGATGGTACGAACATCAATTCCAATTGTGGCTCCACTCATATGGATGAGCTGAAAGCGCGTGTTGTATATGAAAAGGCAGCAGTTGGTCTTGCGTTTGACGGTGATGCAGACCGTATGCTTGCGGTGGATGAGCATGGAAATGTTGTGGACGGCGATCAGATCATGGCAATCTGTGGAAACTACATGAAGTCCAAAGGAACTTTGAAGAAAGATACGATCGTAGTCACAGTCATGACAAACCTCGGATTTACCCTTATGGGGCAGAAAGAGGGCATCCATGTGGAAAAGACAAAAGTCGGCGACCGTTATGTTCTTGAGAATATGAGAAAAAATGGCTATAACATCGGAGGAGAGCAGTCCGGTCATGTTATCTTCTTAGACGATAATACAACCGGTGACGGATTATTAAGTGCCCTGCATTTATTAGAAGTTATGGTCAATACCGGAAAACCGTTGTCAGAACTTGCTGAGATTATGGAAGTACTCCCACAGGCTCTTGTCAACGCAAAAGTTCCAAACCATAAAAAAGAAAAATTCATGGAATATCAGGAAATTGCAGATGCCGTGGCAGATGTTGAGAAAAAATTCAAGGGCGAGGGAAGGGTTCTCATCCGCCCATCCGGAACAGAGCCTCTGGTGCGTGTCATGATCGAAGGAAAAGACCAGAAAGTGATTGATGAAGAGGCGAAGAAACTGGCAGAACTGATCACAAGAATTATGTTATAGAAGACCAGAATGCTGGTCTGACTATGACAGGGGAATCCAGACCGGCATACAGAGTAAAAAATCAGGGGACTGGAATTTGGAGGGTAATACAGCATGGTTAGTCAGAAAGTAGTAATAAAAAATCCGACAGGACTGCATTTGAGACCTGCGGGAATTTTATGTAAGGATGCAATGCAGTTTAAATCACATATCACGTTCCGCTACCGCGATAATATCGCAAACGCAAAAAGTGTCTTAAGCGTGTTAGGTGCATGTATCAAGTCCGGAGATGAGATTGAACTCATGTGCGAGGGCGAAGATGAGGAAGAGGCTTTAAAAGCGATCGTGGAAGCGATTGAGGATGGATTGGGAGAGTAAGGGATTCTATAGGTAAAAATACGGAGGAAAGTTGAAAATGAAAGTAGTATTATTAGCTGGCGGATTTGGCACAAGAATCAGTGAAGAAAGTCACTTAAGACCAAAGCCAATGATAGAAATTGGAGGAAAACCAATTTTATGGCATATTATGAAATATTATTCCAGCTTTGGATTTAATGAGTTTATTATCTGTTGCGGATATAAGCAGCATGTCATCAAAGAATGGTTTGCCAATTATTATCTTCACAACAGTGATATTACTTTGGATTTTACCAAAGGAAATGAAATGACGGTACACAATAATGTGGCAGAACCATGGAAAGTGACGATGATCGATACAGGATTGAACACAATGACCGGTGGAAGAATTAAGAGAATCCAGCCGTATGTTGGAAACGAACCTTTCATGCTTACTTATGGAGATGGTGTTTCCAATGTGGATTTGAATGCACTGGTAAAATTCCACCAGGAACATGGAAAAATTGCAACCATGACGGCAGTGAATGTCGGACAGCAGTTTGGGGTATTGGAAATTGATAAAGATGGGACAATCAACAAATTCCGTGAAAAGAATGATTCTGATGGCGGTGTGATCAATGCAGGATATATGGTATTGAATCCGGAAATTTTTGATTATATTGACGGAGATGATACGGTATTTGAGAAAAAACCTTTGGAGACAGTTGCAGCAGAAGGACAGCTGAAAGCTTACATGCATAAAGGATTTTGGAAGTGTATGGACACGCAGAGAGATAAGGAACAGCTTGAAAAAATGATCGCATCGGGAGAAGCACCTTGGATGGTATGGTAAGAGGAATGAATATGTTAGAGTTTTATAAAGGAAAAAAAGTATTGGTGACAGGCCACACTGGATTTAAAGGATCATGGCTTTGCAGGATTCTGGTGAATGCAGGGGCAGAGGTGACCGGATATTCGCTGACACCGCCAACGGAACCGAATCTGTTTTCCATCTGTGGAGTGGAGGATAAAATCAACTCTGTGATCGGAGACATCCGGGATAGAGAGCATCTTATGAAAGTATTTGAGGAAGTGCAGCCGGAAATCGTGTTACATCTTGCAGCACAGCCGATTGTGAGAGATTCTTACAAAGACCCTGTCTACACATATGAGACAAATGTGATGGGAACAGTAAATATCTGTGAATGTGTCCGTCAGAATCCATGCGTGAAGTCATTCTTAAATGTAACAACAGATAAAGTATATAAGAATAATGAATGGGAGTGGGGATATCGTGAGAACGAACCGTTAGATGGTTATGATCCGTATTCCAACAGCAAATCCTGTTCCGAATTAGTGACACACAGTTATATTAATTCCTTTTATTGTGATATGGAAGTTGCCGTATCGACAGCGAGAGCAGGAAATGTGATCGGAGGCGGTGATTTCGCAAATGACAGGATCATTCCAGACTGCGTCCGCGCAGCAGGAAATAAAAAAGATATCATTGTAAGAAACCCACATTCGACTAGACCATATCAGCATGTGTTAGAGCCGTTATCTATTTATCTGACCATTGCAAAAGCGCAGTATGAAGATAAAAAATATGCAGGCTTTTATAATGTTGGACCAGATGATAAAGACTGCATCACAACAGGAGAGCTGGTAGATCTGTTCTGTGCAAAATGGGGCGAAGGTTTAAAATGGATCAATCAGTATGATGGAGGACCTCATGAGGCGAATTTCTTAAAGCTGGATTGTTCAAAAATAAAGAGAGTTTTTGGATGGAGACCGAGATGGGGAGTCGATGAGGCAATAGAAAAGACTGTTGAATGGTCTAAAATCTATTTTGCCGGGGGCGACATTCCTGCATGTATGGATGGACAGATCAAAAAATTTTTTTAATAAAATGAAAAACAGATTTAAATTGGAGAATAACTATGTTTGAAAACATGACAGAAGAACAGGCAAAAAAGCAGATTCTGGATATGGTATCCGAATACTGTGATACGTATCATAACAATCGTGGCGCATTTAAAGAAGGGGATCGGATTCCTTATGCATCCCGTGTTTATGACCATGATGAGATGTGTAATCTGGTAGATTCTGCATTGGAGTTCTGGCTGACAGCAGGAAGATATACCAATGAGTTTGAAAAAGCATTTGCACAGTACCTTGGAGTAAAATACTGCTCATTAGTGAACTCTGGTTCATCCGCAAATCTCAATGCATTTATGGCTTTGACATCACCATTGCTTGGAGAACGTCAGGTGCGTCCGGGAGATGAGATGATCACAGTGGCAGCAGGATTCCCTACAACCGTAACACCGGCAATCCAATATGGTGTAGTGCCGGTATTTATCGATGTCACAATCCCACAGTACAATATGGATGTGACGCAGTTAGAAGCTGCATTGTCGGACAAAACAAAAGTGGTAATGGCGGCTCATACATTGGGAAACCCATTTGATCTGAAAGCAGTAAAAGAATTCTGCGACGAGCATAACTTATGGCTGATCGAGGATAACTGTGATGCATTGGGTTCCAAATATACAATGGATGGAGAAGAAAAATTCACAGGTACCATAGGTGATATTGGTACAAGCAGTTTTTATCCGCCACATCACATGACAATGGGGGAAGGTGGGGCAGTTTATACGAATAACCCACTTTTGAATAAATGTATTCGTTCTTTCCGTGACTGGGGACGTGACTGTGTCTGTGCATCCGGTCAGGACAATCTGTGCGGTCACCGTTTTGACAGACAATATGGAGAACTTCCATTAGGATACGATCATAAATATGTATATTCTCATTTTGGATATAATTTAAAAGCAACGGATATGCAGGCAGCAGTAGGATGTGCACAGCTGAAGAAATTCCCGTCCTTTGTAGAGCGCAGAAGACATAATTTTGACCGTTTGTTAGAAGGATTAAAAGGATGTGAAGATAAATTGATCCTTCCAGCACCATGCGAGAATGCAAGACCAAGCTGGTTTGGATTCTTACTTACCTGCAAAGAAGGTGTTGAACGTAATAAAGTAGTTCCTTATATAGAATCGCATGGCGTTCAGACAAGAATGCTGTTTGCCGGTAATCTTACAAAGCATCCGTGTTTTGATCAGATGCGTGCAGAAGGAAAGGGATATCGTATCGTAGGAAATCTGGAAAATACAGACCGTATCATGAATGATACATTCTGGGTAGGCGTATATCCTGGAATGACAGATGAAATGATCGATTATATGGCAAAAACAATCAGAGAGGCTATAAACCAGTAAAAATAAAGCAAGATTTGGGCAATGTATGAAAGATATATTGCCCTTTCGTAGTTTATAACAGTAGTCTGTAAAAAAACGCAAAAATTGACGTTTGCAAGAAAATATAAGTGTGGGAGAAAAAATGTATGAAAGTAAAATTGTCGAACTATGTAGCACAGTTTTTAGTAGATCATGGGATTGATACCGTTTTTACTGTAACAGGTGGCGGTGCCATGCATCTCAATGATGGGTTTGGAAAGCAGAAAGGACTCCATTGTGTATATCAGCATCATGAACAGGCATGTGCAATCGCAGGAGAAGCCTATGCAAGAATCCATAATAAAATAGGAGCAGTCTGTGTGACAACAGGACCGGGAGGAACCAATGCAATTACAGGAGTTGTAGGAGGATGGCTTGATTCAATCCCTATGCTTGTGATCTCAGGTCAGGTTCGTTATGATACAACAGCAAGAAGTACAGGACTTGGAATCAGGGCAATGGGAGATCAGGAATTTGATATTTGTAAGGCTGTCGAAAGTATGACAAAGTACTGTGAGATGGTGATCGATCCACTTAAAATCCGCTACTGTCTGGAAAAAGCACTGTTTCTGGCACTCAATGGAAGACAGGGACCATGCTGGTTGGATATTCCGGTAAATATTCAGGGCTCTTACATTGATACAGACGAATTAGTAGGATTTGATCCGAAAAAAGAGTTCAAAGAGAACGGCAGAAGATGGCAGGAAGAAGCTGTTCCGGCAAAGCCATCAGAAGAGACAATTGAAGCGATACTTGAAAAAGTAAAAGCTGCCAAACGTCCGGTGATCAATGCTGGAAGCGCAATCCGTTACTCCGGTGGTTTTCAGGATTTTGAAGAATTGGTAAATAGGTTAAATATTCCGGTAGTGACTGGATGGAATAGTATTGATGTGATTCCGGATGAGGATGAGAGGTATACTGGAAGAGCTGGTATTATGGGCGATCGGGCAGGTAACTTTGCAATACAGAACAGCGATTTAGTACTTTCTCTTGGAAGCAGACTCAGCATCAGACAGGTTGGATACAATTTCAAAACATGGGCAAGAGAGGCTTATACAATTGTGGTAGATGTTGATCCGGAAGAATTGAAGAAGCCGACAATTCATGTGAGTATGCCGGTATGTGCAGATGTAAAAGATGTTATGCAGATGATGAATCAGAAGCTGTCAGAGCAGGGGTATGGAGAAGATCGCAGCAAAATGTTTGTCAATACGGATGCAGAGACAGTGGAAGCAAGGGAAGCATGGCTTTCAATCTGTCAGAACTGGAAAGAAAAATATCCGGTTGTTCAGCCAAAACATTATGAGTCTCAAAAATATGCGAATGTATATGCTTTTGTCAAAACATTAAGTGATGCGTTGCCGGAAAACTATATTACAGTTGTAGGAAATGGATCAGCATGTGTTGTTGGCAGTCATGCATATACCATCAAAAAAGGACAGCGTTTTATCATTAATTCGGCAATTGCTTCTATGGGATATGATCTTCCGGCAGCAATTGGAGCCTGTGTTGCAGATGGAGCAAAAGAGCTTGTATGTCTGACAGGAGATGGAAGTATACAGATGAACCTTCAGGAACTTCAGACGATCAAGACAAATAAGCTGCCAATTAAGATTTTTATCATTAATAATCAGGGATACCATTCGATTCGTCAGACGCAGACGAATTTCTTTGGGGAACCGCTGGTAGGAATCGGACCGGAAAGTCATGATCTCGAATTTCCAAGTATGGAAAAACTGGCATATGCATATGACTATCCATATTTTAGCTGTGACAGTAATGAGAGTTTGGAAGAGACCGTGCATAAAGCATTGGAGATGAAAGGTTCCTGCATCTGTGAAGTATTTGTTACAACGGAGCAGAAATTTGAACCAAAATCAGCAACCAAGAGGTTAGAAGATGGCACATTGGTTTCTCCACCATTGGAGGATCTGGCACCATTTTTACCAAGAGAAGAGTTTTTGAGCAATATGCTGATCAAACCGATTGAAGAATAAAAAACAGAGACTGTCATGCATAAACATTACGGCATTATAGTCTCATTGAAAGTGAAATTAGTATGGAAAAAGTAGGAAAAATAATCTGGAATTTTTTGAATCACACCGCAAAAATTGTTGTGGTATGGTTTTTGGGATTGTTTAAGATTAAGATAACAGATGAACAGTGGGACAAGTTCATGCAGTTCGTGAAATTCTGTGTGGTTGGTTTATCCAATTTTATCATTTCATATGTGGTGTATGCAGCTGCCCTTGCTTTAGGGCTTCATTGGTTGGCAGGAAGTATTCTCGGATTTATGATCAGCGTTTTAAATGCATTTTACTGGAATAATAAATATGTATTTACCAAAGGAGATGGAGAACATCGCTCCTGGTGGATGGCATTATTAAAAACATATATATCATATGCATTTTCAGGGCTGCTGCTGGCAAATGTATTGTTATTTTTATGGAATGATGTTTTGGGGATTCCGGAATTACTTGGACCAATCATTAATCTGGTCATTACCACACCGATTAATTTTGTGATTAATAAATTGTGGGCGTTCAAAACAAAAAAGAATGAAACTACAGAAACTGATTAAAAAATTGGAGTTCAAATGAAAAAGATAGCAGTTATGGGAGCAAGAGGTTTTGTGGGACATAATCTCACAGAACATCTGAAAAATAAATACGAAGTCCTTCCGATTACAAGAGACAACTTTAATCTGCTGGATGAAAAAGCAGTGGAATTGTTTTTGGAGCAGGAGCAGCCGGAGGTTGTGATCAATTGTACCAATCAGGGGGGAAACCGTAAAGTGGAAGCGGCCGGCAAGCCAATTGATGTGATTGGAAATAATCTTAAAATGTTTTTTGCTCAGGAACGCTGTCTGTCGGAGAATATGAAGATGATTAATTTCGGCAGCGGTGCGCAGTATAATAAGACACGTGATCTGATCAAAGTGAAAGAGAAAGATTTTGGAGAGGTGATTCCATCCGATGATTACGGGTATAGTAAATATGTAATGGAAAAATATATTCGCCTGAAAAATCAGACGGGTGGGAATATTTATAATCCTGCAATCTTTGGCCTTTACGGTCCGGGAGAAGATTATACTTTTAAGTTTATTTCCAATGCCATTATAAAAAATATGATACAGATGCCGATTGTAATTAATCAGAATGTGGTTTTTGATTATTTGTTTCTGGAAGACTTTTTGAAAATTATAGATTTTATCATAGAAAATGACTGCCCGAATAAGGAGTTTAACATCACTCCTACAGAATCCATAGATTTAGTGACAATTGCAGAATATATTAACCGGTGCAGCGCATATAAGAGTGAGATTATTGTGAAGAATCCTGGATTGAATTACCAGTATACCGGCGATAATGCAAGGCTGCTTGAAAATATGGGGCATAACTTTACATTTACTTCCTATGAGAAAGGAATTGAAAAACTGTATCGTTATTATGAAGAACATATCGAGGAACTGGATTTAGAAACAATCAGAAGCGATGAACTTCTGAAATTATGTAAGACCAAATAGCGAAAGAGGATAGAAAAATGTCAGAGAAAAAGAAAATAAGCATTATGGTTCCATGTTATAACGAGGAAGAAAATGTAGTGCCATTGAGTGAGGCTGTCATTGCAACGCTTGAAAAGGATTTACCGGAATACGATTATGAAATATTATTTATTGATAACTGTTCAAAGGACAAAACAAGGGAAAAATTGATTTTGTTATGTAGCAGGAACAAAAAGATTAAAGCAATTTTTAATACAAAGAATTTCGGACAGTTTAATTCACCTTATTATGGTTTATGCCAGACAACAGGAGATTGTACTATCTGCTTATGCGCAGATTTTCAGGATCCAATTGATATGATCCCAAAATTTGTACACGAATGGGAGAATGGTTATAAGATTGTCTGCGGAATTAAGACTTCCAGTAAAGAAAATAAGATTATGTATTTTCTCAGAGGCGTATATTACAAGGCAATTAAGAAAATGTCGGAAGTAGAGCAGATTGAACAGTTTACAGGGTTTGGATTGTATGATAAATCCTTTATACAGGTATTACGAGATCTGAAAGATCCAACGCCATTCCTTCGGGGAATTGTTGCAGAACTTGGACCGGAACGCAAGGAGATACCTTATGAGCAGCAGGAAAGAAGAGCAGGAAAGACAAGCAATAACTGGTACAGACTGTATGATGCTGCAATGTTAAGTTTTACTTCATATACCAAAATCGGATTAAGACTGGCAACCTTTATCGGCTTTGGATTGTCAGCTGTGAGCGTTGTAATTGCCATTGTTTATTTTATCTTGAAATTACTGCACTGGAATGACTTCCCGGCAGGAATGACACCAATTTTGCTAGGTGTGTTTGTGATTGGTTCCATGCAGCTGTTTTTTATTGGACTTTTGGGTGAGTATATTATGAATATGAATGCAAGACTCATGAACCGTCCATTGGTGATCGAACAGGAAAGAATTAATTTTGATGAAGATGAAAAATAGGGAATATGAGAACACACAAAGTGGAATGTCAAAGCAGATAGGGCAGTGGTTTCTTTGCTTTCTGGTGTATCTGATCATGTTGCTTGGCGTTTTAAACCGTAGTCCGGGGTTTACAGATGAGTCTGATAATTTTATCGGAGGAATGGTAGTGGCCTCGGGCGGTAGGATGTACCGTGATTTTGTGTCTCAGCATATGCCGGTAATGTATTATATTTGTGCGGTGTTAAAAATGCTTGGGGCAGACAGTGTTTATGAATTTCGTCTGTATTTTTATGTGGTACTAGCTGTCATGTGGACTTTTGTGGCGATGCACTATAAAAGGCAGTTTGGACAGATTGCCTCTGTTGAAACCGGAGTTTTCTATATTACAAATCTGTTTACTTTTTATACCTGCTGTATTCTGGCAGAACAGGTGCAGAGTATTTGCTTTGTTGTGCTATTGATGGAGTTTCTGTTATTTGCAGAGAGAAAAAGACTCGACTGGAATAACTGCTTTATGATTTCAGGAGCGGTTTTTCTGTCCTTTGGAGCGGCATTTGTGTCTGTATTTCCGGTTTTTGCAATTGCAGTGGCATTTCTTATCGTAGAGATTCAGGAATGCATTAGAAAAAAATATGGATTTCTGCGGAGGATCAGAGAAACCTGGCAGACATTCTGGCGGGCAATCGTGGCTATATTGGCTCCGTTTGCACTATTGATTTTCGTATATGCGGCAGAGGGAACACTCTCCGTATTTATTTACAGTGCATATACTGTGAACCGTGAAATTTATCCAAATTATATTGCAGGCTATGGAAGCAGTATTGTGATGTCATTTGTGGAGCCTGTGATCAATTATGGAATGGCAATCGCAGATGGATGCAGGAAGCTGGTGACAGATTTTGGGATTACCAAAGAATATCTGGCAATTGTGAGGAATGTGATCTGTTATGCAGTGAATGTAATATTCTGGGTTTACTATGCGAAAAAGAAAAATATTGTTCAGGCAGTTGCAATCGTATATTTTACTATGATGTGCGGCACCAGAGGATTTACCCATGAATTTCATTCTATGCCTTATGTTGCAGTTACCATGTTTATGGCAGCCTATCTGATCGGACAGTTTACAGAGTATTTTAAAACATGCAACGCCAGAGAAGAACAAATAAGTAAGGTTCAGAAAAAAAAGCAGGGAATCTGTTATGCAGGGGCTGTCTTGATCGGGATTACCATATGCATTTATTGTGTGCAGTATGTCGGGGCATGCAGATCAATTTTGCTGACCGGACAGAATTTTGGTTCTGCACAGAAGAACGATGTAAATAATATTGCGTATTGGGTGAATACGCTGACAGATGTGGATGAAAAAGTTTTGCTTACGACCATTGAACCACAGATTCTGGTGGAGGCGGACCGCATACCATATCGGACAGGAATCTCAGCACCATGGATGTACGAGGCCTTTGCGGAAGAGGAAATGAGCAATCTGGAAGAAAATGCACCTAGGGTGGCAATTTATGCTCCGGAATATAATTTGTGGGGATATGATCTGACAGAATATGCACCGGATTTTGCAGCGTATATGAGTGAAAATTATACGCCTCTGGACGAGAAAAAATTCCCGGAATTATATATCCGAAATGATTATCTGGGGGTTGCAAAAGCAATTTATAACGAGTAAAGCGTGAAGAGAAGAAAAGGAGATAGAAAATGAAAAAAATTCTTGTGACAGGCTGTAATGGTCAATTGGGAAGAGCAATTCGAAAAGAATATGAAGGCGAAAATGTGACATTTATCAATACAGATGTAGTGGAAGGTGAAGATGTAAGAGCCTTGGATATTACCGATATCCAGGCAGTGATTTCAATGGTAGAGGAGACAAAACCGGACGTCATCATTAACTGTGCAGCGCATACGAATGTAGATGCCTGCGAGACGCAGTGGGATCTTGCGTATAAGATTAATGCGATCGGACCGCGTAATCTGAGTATTGCAGCAGAGAAAACAGGTGCGAAAATGATCCATGTATCCACAGATTATGTGTTTGAGGGAAATGGAACAAGACCATATACAGAGTTTGATGCGCCAAATCCGGTCAGCGCATATGGAAAGACAAAATTAGAAGGGGAAAAGTTTGTACAGCAGTTTTCCAGCAGATTCTTTATTTTCCGTACCGCATGGTTATATGGAGATGGAAAAAACTTTGTGAAAACGATGCTTCGCTTGTCCGAAACACATGATGAAGTAAGTGTGGTATGCGATCAGCTTGGCTCGCCTACAAGTGCAGTAGAATTGGCAAAGGCAATCCATCATTTTGAACCGACAGAGAATTATGGTATTTTCCACGCCACCTGTGAGGGAGATACGAATTGGGCAGAATTTACAGAGGAAATCTTCAAACGTGCAGGAAAGACAACAAAGGTCAATCATGTGACAAGCGAACAGTATGCGCAGATGAATCCGGCTTCTGCAAAACGCCCGGCTTATTCCATTCTGGAGAACTATATGATGAAGCTTACGGATGACTACCGGATGGCAGATTGGAGAGATGCCCTGGATGTTTATATGAAGGCGTTACAGGCATAAAAAGGCGGAAAGAGAAAAATGAGTACGATCAAGACATGCAGGATTCTGGGAGTAAATATCGCCGTTACGAACATGGCTCAGACGGTGCAATATATCGAAAACAATCTGGAAAAATTAAGAGGAAAATATATCTGCGTTTCGAATGTTCATACAACCGTAATGGCACATGACAATCCGGCTTATCGTAATGTGCAGAATTCAGCAGCGATTGCACTTCCGGATGGAAAACCGCTTTCTGTTGTGAGTAGAAAACGCGGTTACACAGAGGCAGAACGGGTGACAGGACCGGATCTGATGGGAGAACTGTTCGCCAGAAAAAATGGATTAAAACATTTTTTTTATGGAGATAAAGAGGAAACACTTCAGATACTGCAGCAAAAATTAAAAGAAAAATATCCAGATATTCAGATTGCAGGAATGATATCTCCGCCATTCCGTTCCTTAAGCCAGGAAGAGGAAAAGGCGTATATCCAGCAGATAAATGACAGTGGTGCTGATATTGTATGGATTGGACTTGGAGCACCAAAACAGGAAAACTGGATGTATGAACATCAGGGGATGCTTCATGGTGTGATGATTGGGGTCGGAGCAGGATTTTCTTATCATGCAGGACTTATTAAGCGCGCACCAAAATGGATGCAGAAAATGAGCTTAGAATGGTTTTACCGTCTGATGCAGGATCCGGTTCGATTGTTTAAAAGATATTTTACAACAAATTTGAAATTTATGCTGTTAGAGGCAAAGGATAAAGGAGAGGTGTTATGATAACTGTGATTTTTACATGCTTCAACCGCAGGGAAAAAACACTTCAGTGCATCAAAAGCCTGTCCGGTGGAAATAAAGATATCGCCTTTCAGTATGTCATTGTGGACGATAACAGCACAGACGGCACGTATGAAGCGTTAGAGGATTTAAAGAGAAGCGGAATGACAATCGATGTGCTTCGTGGAACAGGAAATCTTTTCTGGGCAGGTGGCATGCGAAAAGGAATTGCATATGCAAAAGAAAATACAGATTCAGACTACTATCTTTTGGTCAATGATGATGTTGACTTTATGCCGGAGGCAATCAGTAAAATGATTCAGACTCTGCAGGATAAGAAGCTTGGATATCAGAAAGACACCGTTCTTGTTGGACCAATGTGTGATAAAAATGGTACATTTTCCTATGGAGGAATCCGGTATCAGAACGGAATCCATTATGCGGAGGTAAAGCCGTCAGATGAAGAGAGAAGATGCGATTCTTTTAATATGAATTGTCTCTTGCTTCCGAAGCATGTGTTTATGGAAATCCCGAATTTTGATGAACATTATATTCATTCACTGGCGGATTTTGATTACGGGCTGGAAATGAAACGCAGGGGAATCCCAATGTATGTGTATCATGAATATGTTGGCGTATGTCCGGATAATGATCTTAAGGGAGGATGGAGTGATACAAGTCTGTCACGCCTGGAGAGATTGAAAAAAAAGGAAAGTATTAAGGGTGCACCGTTTAAACCGTGGTTTTATTTTCTGAAGAAAAATTTTGGATGGACACAGGCACTCTTGCATGGTTTTACACCGTATGTCCGAATTATGCTTGGAAAATAAGAGCTCATCCGTAAACACGAAAAATCTTCATAGAAAACTAAGAAGTGCATAACTTGTGCTTGTTTATAAGTTATGGTAAAATATACAATAATTACGGTTAATCAGGAGGAAAATATGAGAACTTATTTAGTAACAGGAGGAGCCGGATTCATCGGTTCTAATTACATTCATTACATGTTCCGCAAATATGACAATGAGATCCGTATCATCAATGTGGATGCATTGACCTATGCAGGAAATCTGGAGAATTTAAAAGACATTGAGAATAGAGACAACTATACATTTGTAAAGGCTGATATCACAGACAAAGATGCGATCACGAAGATCTTTGAGGAGAATGATATCGACCGCGTTGTTCACTTCGCAGCAGAAAGCCATGTGGACAGAAGCATTAAGAATCCGGAAGTGTTTGTCAAGACGAATGTGCTTGGAACTGCAGTGATGTTAAACTGCGCAAAAGCAGCATGGGAGTTACCGGACGGAAGCTTTAAGGAGGGCAAGAAGTTCCTTCATGTTTCTACGGATGAAGTGTATGGTTCCCTTCCGGATGACGGCAAGAGCTACTTCTATGAGACAACCCCATATCAGCCACACAGTCCGTATTCCGCAAGTAAAGCATCTTCGGATATGCTGGTGAAAGCATATATTGATACGTATCATTTCCCAGCGAATATTACCAATACCTCGAATAACTATGGACCATACCAGTTCCCGGAGAAACTGATTCCATTGATTATCAACAATGCATTACATGGCAAAAAGCTGCCGGTTTATGGAGACGGAATGAACATCCGTGACTGGTTGTATGTGGATGACCATGCGAAGGGAATCGATATGGTACAGGAACAGGGAAGACTGGGAGAATCTTACAATATCGGTGGACACAACGAAAAACGTAATATCGAGATCATTAATATTATTATTGAAACACTGCAGGAGATCCTTCCGGACAGTGATCCGAGAAAATCGAATGTCAGCAAAGACCTGATCACTTACGTGGAAGACCGTAAGGGGCATGACCGCAGGTATGCCATTGCACCGGATAAGATCAAAGCTGAGATTGGCTGGGAACCTGAAACAATGTTTAAAGATGGTATTAAGAAGACCATTGCATGGTACTTAGAGCATGAAGAATGGATGCAGAATGTTACCAGTGGTGATTATCAGAAGTACTATGAGGATATGTATCAGGGTAAGTAATAGTGGAAAAAACAGCAGTACCGTCTGAACAGGGCGATACTGCTTGTTTGCGTTTTTAAAGAGTAGAAATTTTTAAATAAATATTAAGAGAAAATACGAAGAAAAAATAGAAATGTCTGATATTTTAAGGAAAAGCGGAGGATGAAAAATGAAAGGAATTATTTTAGCCGGAGGATCCGGAACACGTTTATACCCATTGACAAAAGCAATTTCAAAGCAGATCATGCCTGTCTATGATAAACCGATGATTTATTATCCGTTATCTACTCTCATGCTGGCAGGAATCCGGGAAGTGCTTATCATTTCAACTCCAAGAGATCTGCCTGTATTTGAGGAACTTTTGGGAGATGGCTCACAGCTTGGCATGCATTTTGAGTATGCTGTGCAGGAACAGCCGAGAGGACTCGCAGATGCATTTATTATCGGTGAAAAATTTATCGGAAAAGATGCAGTTGCACTGGTACTTGGCGATAATATTTTCTATGGACAGAGCTTTTCAAAAGTTCTGTTAAGTGCAGCGCAGCGCACGGAAAATGAAAAGGGGGCAACTATTTTTGGTTACTATGTAAGAGATCCGAGAGAATATGGGGTTGTAGAATTTGATGAGAATGGAAAAGCATTGTCCATCGAGGAAAAACCGGAAAATCCGAAGTCGAACTATGCAGTACCGGGACTCTATTTCTATGACAATGATGTAGTTGAGATTGCTAAGAATGTAAAACCATCTGCAAGAGGCGAGATTGAAATCACAAGCGTAAATAATGAATACCTGAATAGAGGAACATTGAATGTTGAAACCTTAGGAAGAGGATTTGCCTGGTTAGACACAGGAAATCATGACATGCTTCTTGCTGCGGCAGATTTCGTGTCAGCATTCCAGAAACGTCAGGGATTATATATCTCCTGTATCGAGGAAATTGCTTACAAGCGTGGATTCATTGACAAAGAGCAGCTTGTGAAACTTGCACAACCTTTGTTGAAAACAGACTATGGAAAATATCTGATGGAAATCGCAGAGGGATTATAAATTTTTTATTTTCATTTATGAATAAAAATGAAAAAGATTCGAAAAGGAAGTATGGAAAATGGGAAAAATAAAAGTAACAGACAATTGTAATGGAATTGCAGGATTAAAAGTGATCGAGCCAACCGTATTTGGAGATGCACGTGGATATTTCATGGAGACTTATAACTACAACGATTTCAAAGAGGCAGGAATTGACTGCGAATTTGTACAGGATAATCAGTCTGCATCCAAAAAAGGCGTATTAAGAGGATTACATTTTCAGATTAATTATCCACAGGACAAGCTGGTGCGTGTGGTAAACGGAGAGGTGTTTGACGTTGCAGTCGATTTGCGCGAGGGTTCAGAGACATTTGGTAAATGGTTTGGTGTGACTTTATCTGCAGAGAATAAGAAACAGTTCTTTATTCCAAAGGGATTTGCCCATGGATTTATCGTATTGTCCGATTACGCAGAATTCTGTTATAAGGTAACAGATTTTTATCATCCAAATGATGAGGGCGGACTGTTGTGGAAAGACCCGGAGATCGGTGTGGAATGGCCGATGCCGGAAGGAATGACTGAGGAAGACCTTACTTTATCAGACAAAGATAAAGTATGGGGTGGAATCGCAGAGTATGTGAAAAACCACAAATAAATTGTTTTAAAGAAAGTTAAAAATATGTCAGAAAAAAAGAAAACAGTATTTTTGCCGTCTATTTTGTGGGAGAACCGCAAACTGATCATGAATCTGGCAAAGAATGATTACAAGAAAAAATTTGCAGGGTCTTATCTGGGAATTATCTGGGCTTTTATTCAACCGGTGGTCACAGTGCTTGTGTACTGGTTTGTATTTGAAGTGGGACTTAATTCCAAAGTGAACGATCTTAGAACCGGTGCGGAAGTACCTTTTGTCATCTGGCTGATGGCAGGTCTGATCCCGTGGTTTTATTTTCAGGAAGCATGGAGCGGTGGAACAAGCGTGCTGATCGAATATACGTACCTTGTAAAAAAAGTCGTATTTCAGATTGAGACACTGCCGGTGGTAAAATTGATTTCAGCGCTATTTACACACTTGTTTTTTGTAACATTTACCATTATTTTGTTTGCGTTTATGGGATATACACCGGATCTTTATACGCTGCAGGTTTTGTATTACAGTTTCTGCATGATCGTTATGGTTGCAGGTCTGATTTATGCGACAAGTGCAATCGTAGTATTTTTCCGGGATCTTGCACAGGTAGTGGGAATCTTACTTCAGGTCGGCGTATGGGTGACTCCTATTATGTGGGATATTAATACTATGACAAAGATTCCATCGTGGTGTGTATTTATTTTAAAATTAAATCCAATGTATTATATTGTAAACGGATACCGTGATGCACTGATCAATAAAATTGCTTTTTGGGAGCATCCGGGATATACAATATATTTCTGGATATTGAGTGTGATCTTATTGTGTCTTGGAACAGGTATTTTTAAACGGCTGCGCATCCATTTTGCAGATGTTTTATAGGGTCAGAAGTAAGTTTTTCGCAGAAAGGTAATTACATGGATAACAATATAGCGATAAAAGTGGATCATGTCAGCAAGATGTATAAATTGTACGATAAACCATCGGATCGTCTGAAAGAGTCTCTTGGATTGACAAGAAAGAAGAAATACCATGAGCATTGGGCATTGAATGATGTGTGCTTTGAGGTGAAAAAGGGCGAGACGGTAGGAATCATCGGAACTAATGGTTCCGGAAAGTCAACCATATTGAAAATTATTACGGGAGTTTTAAATCCAACCGCAGGAGAAGTGGTGATCGACGGAAGGATTTCAGCATTGCTTGAACTTGGTGCAGGATTCAATATGGAATATACCGGAATTGAGAATGTCTATCTGAATGGGATGATGATCGGCTTTTCCAGAGAAGAGATCGACCAGAGACTGGATGATATTTTAAAATTTGCAGATATCGGGGATTTCGTCAATCAGCCGTGTAAGACATATTCCAGTGGTATGTTTGTGCGGCTTGCATTTGCAGTGGCAATTAATATTGACCCGGAAATTCTGATCGTCGATGAGGCGCTGTCAGTAGGGGATGTGTTTTTTCAGGCAAAATGTTATAAGAAATTCGAAGAATTCAAGGAACAGGGAAAGACGATTATCTTTGTAAGCCATGATCTGTCGAGCATTTCCAAGTACTGTGACAGAGTGGTGCTCCTGAATAAGGGAGACAAGATGTCTGAGGGCGCACCGAAAGAGATGATCAATCTTTATAAACGTGTGCTTTTAAACCAGACGGTGAGTGGTCAGGATGGTAAAGTGCTGCAGGAAAATGAAGAACAGGGCAGCACAGAGACAAAACTGTGGAAGTCCCATTATAAAATAAATCCGGGAGTGGATGAATATGGAACCGGCGAGGCAGAAATCATTGATTTTGCGATTATCGATGAACATGGTTCGTATACCAATTGCATTGAAAAGGGAACTTCTTTTGCAATCAAATCTAAAGTGTTATTTAATCAGGAAATCCAAAACCCGATATTTACACTGACTTTTAAAAATATTCAGGGTACTGCGGTCACTGGAACCAATACAATGTATGAAAAAGTGGATGTTGGAACGGTTCATCCGGGAGAGGTTTATGTGGCGACTTTTGAACAGAATATGGATATGCAGGGAGGCGAATACCTATTATCCATCAGCTGTACCGGATATGCAGATGGTAATTTTAAGGCCTACCACAGATTATATGATGTGTGTGGCATCACGGTTGTATCAGACAAGAACACAGTGGGATTTTATGACATGAATTCACAGGTCAGTGTAGAGAGAATCCGCTAGATAAAGGGAGCAACATGAAAAACGAGATTGGAACAGGAATAGCAGATGCAGAAGTGTTATCTGAGATCTGTGAAGTGATCAGGACAACATCAAAAGCAGATTATGGAAAAATAATAGAACAGAGAGCAACCTATCCGTGGATTTATCATCTGGCTGAAGTCCGTTCCAATATCGTTGAGTGGCTGCCAATCAACAGGGAAGATGCGGTTCTGGAAGTGAATGCAGAATGTGGTGCACTATCGGAAACATTGCTTGAAAAGGCAGACTGTCTCACCTATATCACAGATACCAATCTTCAAAGAGAGATTGTCGAGCTGCGTTTGAAAAAGAATGTCCCTGATTATGAAAAAAAAGATGTGACGGGTTACGCTGGGAAGTTTGCAGATATAGAGAGGGAACTTGGAAAATATAATGTGATCATTTTATGCGGAGTAATTGGGTATGCATCACAGATGCTTGCGGAAAAAGCGGATGATCCTTATCGGACACTGATAGAAATTTTAAAAAGGCATTTAAAGCCGGGCGGCAGTATTGTGATGGCAGATGGAAACAGACTGGGACTCAAATATCTGGCAGGCTGTCAGGAAGATCATTATGGTGGATATTTTAATGGAATCCATGATTATGCAGGCTGTGAAGAATACCGGACTTTTACCAGAAAGGAATATCAGAAAATATTTACAGAAGCAGGATTGCCGGAACTTCAATTTTATTATCCATATCCTGATTATAAATTCCCATCTGTGATTTATTCGGATGAATATCTGCCAAAAGAGGGCGAGTTGAATGATAATAGAAGAAATATTGACCGGGACAGATATATGTTTTTTAATGAGCTTTCCGCTTATAATACGCTGATAGCAGAAGGATTGTTTCAGGAGTTTTCAAATTCATTTTTACTGATTGCGAGTGAGAGAGGAACAAACTAAGTGACCAGAACGATTTTTTCAAAATATTCCAATGAAAGACAGCGCAGATTTCAGATACGCACCGATATTGTCCAAAATGAACAGGGAGACAGAACGGTAAGAAAGTATGCATTAAAAGAAGAGGGAAAAGAACATCTTCTTCATATCGTGGATATGTATCAGGGGTTGTCACTGCATTTTAATGATCCGGGAATCTCTTTTTGTGAGAGTCTTTTGAAAGAGAATTATGTGGAATCCCCTTTCATCGAAGGAGTTACACTGCAGGAACTGATGGAGAATGCAGTGAAAGATGGAAGAGAAGATACTGTTACGGAGTATGTAAAAAAATATATTGCATGGATAAAGGCGGATGGTGGAAATATACCCTTTGAAATGACACAGGAATTTCAGCAGGTTTTTGGAAATGTAGAATTACCGGAGGGATTATTGTGTGCAAAGGACAGCGATATTGATCTGATTTTTTCAAATCTGATCGTCAGAGATGGCATTTGGAATGTGATTGATTATGAGTGGACCTTTTCTTTTCCAATCCCTAAGAATTTTGTGCTATACCGGGCATTATTTCTTGCACATCATCAGATCAAAAGATGTCAGGCTCTTGAACTTGGACATTTATTCGAACTGGCGGAACTTACCGGAGAAGAGATAACAGCGTATGAGCAGATGGAAAAGAATTTCCAGGAATATGTGCGGGGTGGAATTTATCCAATCCGGGATATGTACCAGAAAGTAAATACAAATGTAGTAGAATTAAGGGAACTTGAAGAATGGAAACGCAGTATGGGCGCAAGAAAAAATTCAAGTAAGGATGTTAAAGAGAGTATGATAAAGAAAATACAATATCATATAGACAGAATCGAATATAATCAGGGAAGTGCGGTCTGTTGTGGATGGGCATTTGCGCTCACAAAAGACAATGAATATCTTCCTGTTAATATAAAACTGACGGATGAACATGGTGGATTAATACAGGCTCCGTTGAACCGGAATGTGCGTATGGATGTGGCACAGGCATTGAAAATAACCAATGCAAAAGAGGCGGAATGGGGATTTAACTATGTCTGGATGACGACAGAACATACAGGGTATAAGATTACATTTTCAATAGATGGGTTTGAAACGGTTCATGAGATCACGACAGCGGATCTGGAACGGAGCTACAGAGAATACCGGAGAAGATATCCGAGTGAGGAAGCGATGAAAGCCTATAAAGATCCGATGCGGGACAAAGATGACTGGTATTATCTTAAGACTGAGGGATTCCGTGCATTAAGAAACATTCGCAGACAGCGCCTGAATAAAAAAGATGTTCCATATGCAATCTGGAGAACGTATCAGGTGCCGGATGCCGGAGAATTTCAGAAACAGAAAGAGACTGTGTTTGAAATACAGCCAAAGATCAGCATTATCGTGCCGGCTTACCGGACACCGGAAAAGTTTTTGAGGGAAATGATCGAGTCAGTGCAGAAACAGTCCTATGAAAACTGGGAATTATGCATTGCAGATGGAAGCCTGAATGACAGTATCAGCGGGATATTAGAGGAGTATGCCTCAAAAGATGCTCGTGTAAAGTACAAACTTCTTGATGATAATTATGGTATCTCAGGGAATACCAATGCAGCATTAGAGCTGGCAGCCGGAGACTATATCGGTCTGCTGGATCACGATGATATTCTTGAGATCAATGCACTTTATGAAGTGGTAAAAGTGATCAATGAGAAAAAAGCAGATGTCATTTATACGGATGAAGACAAAGTATCTCTGGATTTGAAAGAGTATTTTGATCCACATTTTAAACCGGATTATAATCCCGATTATTTGAAGAGCTGCAATTATATCTGCCATTTTTTTGTTGCAAAGACAAGTGTGGTTGAACAGGCAGGACATTTTGACAGCAGCTGTGACGGATCACAGGATTATGACTTTATTTTGCGCTGTATTGCAAAAAGCACACAGGTAGTACACATTCCTCAGGTATTGTATCATTGGCGCTGCCATCCGAATTCCACAGCGATGAATCCGGAGAGCAAATTATATTGCTATGAAGCAGGAAAAAGAGCGATTGGGCTGGATCTTAAGGCTTCCGGTGAGGAGCATGCCAGAGTCGAGATGGCAAAATATTACGGTATGTACGAAGTATATTATCCTCTCGACGAAGAACCGTTAGTGTCCGTGATCACAACCACCCGGGCAGCAGTTGAGGAAAATCTGAAAAAGACAAAATATCACAATCTTGAAGTGATAGAATGCGGGGAAGTGTACAATACAGAGAAGGTGAATGCAGCGGTAAGAGCAGCAGCCGGAAAGTATTGCATCTTTCTTCCAAACCTGGAAGGATGCGAAAAGGCAGACTGGCTTCGGCTTCTTGTATCGAATGCAGAAAGAAGAGAAGTTGGAATTGTCGGTCCGAAACTGTTAAGCACAAGTGAACATATTATTTCAGCCGGAATGGCACTTGGACTGCATGGAACAGCAGGCGGGCTGTTTGTTGGAAATGAGAAAGAATATGTTGGATATTTCTGCAGAGCAATCACCCAGCAGTGTGTCAGCGCAGTAGCACTCCACGGAATGCTTATCGGGACAAAGGAATTATTGGATATGGGTGAATTTAATGAAGCATTATCTGTGACACAGGCTGCGTTGGAGTGCTGTTTGAAAGTGATGAAAGAGGGAAAAACGGTTGTTTTCACTCCGTATGCCAATATTTATGTGAAAAACGACCAGTATGCGCCTGAGACAATACAGGTGGACACACCGGAATTTCAGGAAAAATATGGGGAAATGATCCGGCATGACAGATATTACAGCTGTAATTTTGATCGGAATGGGGCTGCTTTTGCACTGGCATTTGACTGATCACAATTTAGCATGAAAGGAAATCATACAGATGTATCAGCAAAAAGATAAAATTCAGAATTTAATATTACTGGCATTAGATACAATTTGCATGACAGTCAGCTACTTTTTGGCGGGATTTTTCTGGTATCAGTTGTATCGAGGGGTATCGTTCCAGCGTATGTTAGCGGAGTTATCCGGGGATGTGGAGATTATCGTCGTAGCGTATGCAATCATTGTCATATTTTTTGACTACAATGAGAAATATATGCAGCGTGGCAAATTAGAGGAACTGAAAGCTGTTCTGAAAATGAACATCCTGATGGCGGCGATCATTTCCATGATAGAATTTGCACGTCATGAAAATTCGCCGATGTCCCGTGGAATTTCATTTACTACAGTAGTGATCAATGCAGTGATCATGTATATCTGTCATCTGCTGCTGAAAAAGTATCTGTTACAGATCTACAAGAATAAATCATCGGTCAGCCAGATGCTCTTACTCACAACGGTAGACCGGGCAGAAGACATTTTAAAATCGGTAGCAAAAGAGCGGGAATGGACGAAGCGGGTAACTGGTGTGATCATTATTGATGATTATATGATCGGAAAAGAAATCTGCGGAATACCGGTAGTTGCAGGATATGATGACATGTTGGAGTATGCGAGAAAGCAGATCGTGGATGAGGTGTTCATCAGTGTTCCGTATGACACGGGAGAATCCTTATATAATGTCGTTATGGAATTTGAGAATATGGGAGCGAGAGTGCATCTTACGGTAGAAATCTTAAATCAGTTTAAAGATTTCAATGTGGCACTGGATTCTATGGGAGATATTCCGGTGATTTCTTTCTACAATAATTACTATGATTATCGGAAACTTTTATTGAAGCGGTTGATGGATATTGTGGGAAGTCTTGTTGGAATTATATTTACGATTCTCATTGGAATTATCATTGCACCGCCTCTTCTGATCGAATCTCCTGGTCCGCTGATCTTTAAGCAAAAGCGGGTAGGAAAAAATGGAAGATATTTTTATATGTATAAGTTCCGTTCCATGTATGTAGATGCAGAGGAACGGAAAGCAGAGCTCATGAAGCAGAATGAGATGGATGGGCTGATGTTCAAGATGGAAAATGATCCGAGAGTGACAAAAGTCGGAAGGTTTATCCGGAAGACAAGCATTGACGAGTTCCCACAGTTTTTTAATGTGTTAAAGGGCGATATGAGCCTGGTGGGAACAAGACCACCTACATTGGATGAATTTGTTCATTACAAGTCTTATCACAAGAGAAGACTGAGTGCAAAGCCTGGAATTACCGGTTTATGGCAGGTGAGTGGACGAAATGATATCGAAGATTTTGAAGATGTTGTAAAACTGGATCTGGAATATATTGATAACTGGTCTCTGGGGCTGGATGTGAAAATCCTGCTTAAGACAGTCGGTGCAGTTTTTAAACATACTGGAAAATAATATAGGAAATAACAACAGGAGAGGATAGTAAAGAATGGAAAATAAAAATTATGAGGAAGAATACAGCCTGCTGGAAATAGCAAAATACAATTTAAAACACTGGGTCATTCTTCTGATCTGCGCATTGGTTGTAGGACTTGCGGCAGGTGCTTATGGTTATAAGAATACAAAGCCGAGTGTTGTCTATTATGAAGAACTTCAGCAGGTAAATGGTGCATTTTATATCAGCCAGTATAATGACTCCAGCATAACGGAACGCATGTATGATCTGCAGCAGATGGCGCTGAGTAACGGAGCATATGAGACATTCCTTCGTGAAACCGGACATAATATGACCTATCAGGAATATTTGAAAATGTTTGGATACAGTAATTCGGTTGTTACAAGCATATTGAATCTTTATATTCCGTATCCGGAGACCTATGGAGATGTCAAAGTCGAAACAAAAGCTGATGCAGAACAGCTGATGCAGGAGTTGTTGGACAGTCAGAAAAAGCTCTATGATGAGTATGCAGGAAAAGATGCAGTCAGTATTTTGAGTGAACCGTATGTGACATCTTATACGCAGGCATCTGCGGAGACGGCAGCAACCACAAAGGATCTTGTCTCTGCGACGGTAAAAGGTGGTCTGGCAGGCATCTTTTTAGGATTGTTATTAGGAATACTTGTGGTTTCTGTTGTTTATCTCATAGGAACTGTGGCAAAAACTGCAAAAGAGATTGAGCAGAAATTAAAAGCACCTGTGGTAGCATTCGTGCATAAAAAAGACAGAGCAGAAGAATTTAAGAAAGCATTTTTATTCCTGGAAAAAGAAAATGCTGCGCATAAAAGTATTGCATATCTTCCATATCATGCAAAAAATGCAGATGGGGCATATGATCTTGCAAAAGCTTATGCATCAATGGAGTACAACACATTATTGCTTAATCTTGCAGCAGATGCGGAAGATGCGGACGCAGGATTCAGTGAGTATCTGTATGGTAAGGCTTCTGCTGATAAGATAAAATCAGAAAAATTTGAAGACGAAGTAACCGTGATCAGCCGTAAAGTTTCTGTGGAAGAAAACAGGGAACTCATGTCTTCAAAAGTATTGAAAACATTTATCGGGGAAATGGAAGAAAAATACGACCGTGTGATCGTGAATACACCGGATCTTATGTTTTCTTCCGATGCATATGGAATTATTCCGGTCTGTGATCAGATTCTTATCGGATGTAAAAGACGTGAAGTGACAGGAACGGATCTCTATGAGATTGAGAATACAATGGCAAATAGTGAAATCAAAATAGACGGAGTTATTATATATGGAAATTAGGAATCTGTTGATTCTGGTTTTGCTCATGGTAATTGTTCCACTTTTGATCGGAACAATATGGGCTGGTCTGGTACAAATTGACCATAAAATAAAATATATTGCTTTTTCATGGCTGACAGGGTTTCTCACGATGATGGCTTTGACACAGATGATTGCTGTTCCAATGGTTTTAAGGAGACAACATTTTCATCCATTTCAGTGTGCCTATTCTGCAGTTCTTGTGATTGCGTGTGTGATAGCAGTAGTGGTACTCTTTTTTCGACGGAAAAGGAAGAAAACGGTGTGGGCAAAGCAGGAGAAGATGAGTTGGACAACCATCCTGTTTGTGTTGGGAGCGGTGTTTCTGATTGGAATTCAGACCTATTTTGTCAGTGCGTATCAGCATATTGATGATGATGATTCCAGATTTGTTGTGGAAGAAGTGATGGCAGTTGAGCGGAATGTCATGTATACGCTGAACCCGGTTACCGGAGCACTTTCTTTCTGGGATATGGGAGAAGTGCGCAAGGATATGGTTTCTCCGTGGACCATGTTTGTGGCGTATATCAGTAAGATCAGTGATATTCCTCCTGCAATACTCTCTCACAGATATCTTCCGGTATTTCTCATTCCGATGTGTTACATTGTCTATGCGATGATCGGTCTTTTCTTTTTTGAAAATAACAGGGAAAAAACGAGTATATTCTTAATATTCATCAGTGCACTGCAGATGTACGGATATAGTTCCACGCACACGATCTCAGCCCTTATGCTGCTTCGTATCTGGCAGGGAAAAGCGCTGGTTGCAAGTTTGTTTATACCGATGATGTTTTATCTGATATGTGAATTGCTGGAAAAGAATGAGAAGAAAATATGGTACGCAGTGACAGCGCTTACCGGTCTTGCCGGGGCACTGGCATCCGGTATTGGCATTACTGCACTTCCGGTGGTTATCGGAGTCGGAGGAATTGTGAACCTGTTCCACCGCGGAGGTGTAAAAAAGACAGTTAAAATATGGTGCACAGCGATACCGAGTGTGATATGTCTTCTGTGCTATTTGTTTTTCTGGCAATTGTTAAAAGTATATTTCTGAGGTAAAAAATGAAAGAAACCTGGTTTCATATTTTAGATGATTTTAAAGATTACATTGGAAACGGCTGGTTTGTCTGGGCGTGTTTTCTTGCAGCACTTGTCTTCTGTCTGGTTAAAGGGAATGACAGGAGAAAAAGACTGTTTACATTCAGTGCAGTTGCGATTGTGATTTTGTTTAACCCACTTGTATACAAGGTGGTGGGAGAAAAATTTATGAGCGGAGTTTACTGGAGGCTTTTCTGGGTCATTCCGACAGTTATCACACTTGGCATTACGCTGACAGATCTTGCTGCAAAAGTAAAGATGAATCTATTAAGACTGATTGCAGTAGGAGTACTTTGCATTGTGATCGCAAAAACGGGGACATTTTTCTTCAATGGAGATACGTATTGTGTGCCGGAGAATGATTATGAGATACCTCAGGTCGCAATTGATGTGTCGGACGAGATACAGAGGATTACAGAGGGAGGTTACAGTACAGTGATCGTCCCCAATGAACTGCTTTGTTATATCAGACAGTATACGGCGAATATTGCATTATGTTATGGACGCAATATCTGGGGATATATGAATAATCCGTCAGAACAGCAGATGGAATTATATAATCTGATGAATGCAGAACAAATAGATTATCAGGCTCTTCATGATGGAGCAAAAGGCTATGGATGTGATTTTATTGTGTTTAACTCAGATGTAAGACAGATTCCGGACGAGATGGAGTCCTTTGGATATACACTGAAAGGAAGCACTGGATGTTATTTGATATATAGTTTGGAGTAATGGGAAAAGAATGAATATTATCCAGAAGAAATTGATTGATATAAAACAGAATACAGAACAGTTTGAAATGATCGGAAACATCAGCTTTTGTATGTATTATGCAATTATGGTCATTATCAAAACATTCGGATATGTCAGTTATGAAACCTTTTTTAAGATTGCATTTGTTATGGCAGTGGTCTGTCTGGCAGTAAAAGTTCTTACAACAAAGTATACGATGCGGGAATTTCTGATCCTTTATCTGCTGTTGGCGGTCAGTGCGGTATGCTGGCTTCGGGTTGGAGAAAAGAATGTCTTATTTATCACCATGTCTTTATGGGGAATGAAGAATATCCGGTTTGATACATTGATGAAGTCCACCGTGTGGATCCGGGTGATCGGAACCCTGCTCATGATAATGCTTGCATTCTGCGGAGTGCTGGATCTTCAGGCAAATACGGCAGTTGCAACGGATTTTTCCATATATTCCGTTTTTGCATTTGGATATATCAAGTCTAATGCAGCATATTACATGATTTTTGTGACCATTGCAATTGTTCTTTACATCCAGTATGAAAAGCTGAATTTCTGGTATTTTGCAGTGAGCGCTGCAATCTGTCTGCTTGCGTTCGAGGCTACGTTCTGCCGTACAGGACTGATCGTGTTCTTTGCAATGTGGGCACTCATTATTTTGGACAAACTGAGCAAAAATAAAAAATATTATCAGTTGCTCACTATGACAACGGCTGGAGTATTTATCATCAGTTGGATTTGGATGGTGATCTATAAGATCAACAATACATTTATGTTTCGTATCAACCGTATGCTGAGCGGTCGTATCGAGATTACCAATAACTACTATAAGGCATATGGGATGACATTATTCCCGAAAACAGTCAACATTTTCTGGGACATGAATTATACGACGATCGATAATCTGTATATGTACTTATTTATCAGTTGTGGCGCATTATTTACCATTTTGTTTGTTTACTGGGCAAGCAGGAGCCAGTGGAAGATGTACAGCAATGGTTATTATCGTGAGATTATCTTTTTTACCATATTTGCAGTGTATGCCGTTTTAGAGCAGTCCCCGATGAATCCGATTTTGAATCCATTTATCTTGTTTACAGCAAATCTGGTGTACAAAAATTATACAGTGAGGGAGCGTTGAGATGGAAAAACAAAAGTTAAGAATATTGCAGGTTCACAACGCATACCAGATTCCGGGTGGCGAAGATGTGGTAGTTGCCAACGAAAAAAAATTGTTGGAAATGTATGGGAATGAAGTGATCACCTACAGCCGGAATAATACAGAGATCAATGAGATGAATGCTGTGCAGAAATTATTGATCCCATTCAGTGCGGTGTATTCGTTCAAAACATATCGGGAAGTAAAGAAAATCATTCGTGAGAATCATATTGATGTAGTCCATGTACACAATACGCTGATGATGGTAAGCCCGTCTGTTTTCTATGCCGCATTTGACTGCAAAGTGCCAGTCGTGCAGACACTGCACAATTTCAGGATGCTTTGCCCGGCGGGATCGTATTTCCGTGGGGACAGAATCTGCGAGGAATGTTCGGAAAAAGGACTGCAGTGTTCTTTAAAATATGGATGTTATCGAAATAGCAAAGCCCAGACGTTCGTGAGTGCGGCGATTCTTAAGATTCACAGGATGCTTGGAACATATCGCAAAGTCAATTTTATCTGTCTGACAGAGTTTAACAAAGAAAAACTCAGCAAATTGAATAAGGGAGCAAAAAAAATAATTGATATGGATAAAGTCTATATCAAACCAAATTTTACTTTTCAGGAAACAGCACCGGAAGAACCTCATGCGGAGCTTGATTACTTCCTGTTTGTGGGAAGAGTGGAGGCATTAAAGGGAATCGATGTGGTTGTCAAGGCATTTGAAAAGCTGCCGGATCAGAGGCTGATCGTTGCGGGTGACGGACCGATGATGGATGAGATGAAGACTTATATCAGAGAACATCATATTCAAAATATTGAGTTTGCCGGATATCTGAATAAGACAAAGGTACAGGAAAAGTACCGTGGTGCGAGAGCGGTGATCATGGCATCCCAGTGTTACGAAGCATTCGCTATGACAATTGCCGAGGCATATTCCAATGCAGTTCCCGTGATTGCAGGAAATGTCGGGAATCTCGCAAAAATGGTGGAGGATAATAAGACGGGCATCAAATTTGTCTATGATTCTCCGGATGATCTTGCAGACAAAATTCGAACTTATAACCAGATGGATATTGGTAAAATGAAACAGAATGCGAAGGCATTCTATGAAAAGCGTCTAAGACCGGAAGATAACTATCGGATCCTTGAGGATATATATCATAAAATTATAGGGAATAAGTAATATGAAAATACAGATAATCGCGCTGGGAATGACAGATCAGAGTCATAGAAAGTTTTACAATACACAGGATATGGGGCTTGGAAGAGCCCTGGCAGATATGGGACATTGTGTGGACATGTACAGTTTTATCAAAGGTGATACAGATGAGACCGTAGAGTTTGCAGAGAATCTTCATATGCATTATCTTCACTCAAAATCATTCGGGTTTCATTCACTGCATTCCTGTGACTTTATTACATCGGATGTAGATGGTGTGATCGTTTTTTCCGATAATCAGATGAACTTTAAACAGGTCAGAAAAGTATGTCAGAAAAATCATGTGGTATGTCTTCCATATATCGGAGCACTTGGAAGTCATAATACGAGTTCTTTGAAAAAAATGTTACTTGATATTCTGATTCCAAATATCCGTTATTACCGCAAGATGACGGTGATGGCGAAGACGCCAAATGTAAAAAAGCAGATGGAATCAGAGCAGATCAAAGATGTGATCGTAGCACCGTGTTGTCTGGATCTGGCTGCAGTTCATGAAGATTACGAAAAAGAGGATGTCGGAAAATTGCGGGAGGAGATTGGTTTTAAGGAAAATCAGAAAGTGATCCTGTTTCTGGCAAGGCTGATCGATGAAAAACATCCGCTTGAGATGCTGGATATCTTTGCAGAACTCAGTAAAAAAGATGATTCGTACCGTCTGATCTCGATTGGAAAGGGAGAATTGCAGCCGGAATTTGAGAAAAAGATGGATGATCTCGGATTGCGGGACAAAGTTTACCGTATCGAGAGTATTGAGAACAGTCAGGTCTGGAAATTCTATCGTATGTCAGATGTTATGGTAAATCTGAATCGTGTGGAAATCTTTGGAATGGCAATATTGGAGGCCATGTATTATGGATGTCCGGTAGTTGCAAGAAGAGCGCCGGGACCGGAGTACATTCTCACAAGTGGGCAGGATGGTTTTCTCTGTGATAATTCCATGCAGATATCGGAGTATGTGGAAAAACTTTGTAATACACCGGAATATAGAGAAGAAATCGTGCAAAATGCGCACCGGAGAATTATGCAGGATTTTACATGGAAGTCTACGGCTGAGATCATGTTAAAAACGATTGAGGCTAAACAGAAAGATATAAAATAAGAAGTATAGAATAGAAGGAAGTAACCGTGAGGATACTAAACGGTTACGCATAGAGTATTAAAAAAAAGGAATCGAAATGAATGAGTGAAAAAATGAGTGTACTGCACATTTTGCATGAGCTGCACCCGTCCGGGGCAGAGATGATGATCTACAATGCATATCCTTATTGGAAAGATGTTTGTAATTGCAGTATTATGGCAACAGGGAAGATCAAAGGACCATTTGCAGGACAATTAGAACAGGCTGGTTATGAGACTGTCTGGGTTCCGACAGAGGGAACCGGAAAAATGTCCAAAGTGAAGCATCTGATTTCTTTTTGGAAATATATGAGAAAACATTCCTATGATATTATACATATTCACAGGGAGTCATTGGCGTTTGAATATGCACTTATTGCGAAAATAACGGGAAGCAGACACATTGTACGAACCGTGCACAGTACCTTTGCGCATACAGGGATTCAGAGAAAAATAAAGGCAGCAACGCGGTGGATCATGAGAAAAACGCTTCAGGTCAGCTTTGTGGCGATCAGTGATGGTGTGGCAGAGAATGAGAAACAGGTTTTTGGCAATGTCTGCGAAACAACGATTTATAACTGGTGTAATAACCAGAAGTTTTCCTTTCTGTCGGAGCAGGAGAAAAAGCAGATCAAACAGGAGCATCAGACAACAGACAAGCTTGTGCTTGTCACAGTCGGCAATTGTGGGCATGTCAAGAATCACGAACTGTTACTGCGCGCAATAGTATTGATGAAGGAAAAAGACAGGATCTTATACCGGCATGTGGGTTATGCAAAAGGAGAGACTGAGCGTGAAGCACAGCTGGCAGAGAAACTTGGAATACAGGAACAGATCACCTTTGCGGGAAGTACAGATCCGATGCCGTTTTTGCGGGAAGCAGATGTATTTCTGATGACTTCCATCTATGAAGGACTCAGCATTGCAACTCTGGAGGCTATTTTTACAGGGATGAACGTTCTTTTGGCAGAAGCCCCTGGACTGACCGAATTTCAGGGAAAAGGATTGGAAAATGTTGATTATTTTACATCAACTCCTGAAAAACTGTCGGAGAAATTGGATGCATATGTGAAAGAATATGACAAAGGAAAAATCAGACCGTCCAGAGCACAAAGACTTGTTGCAGAGCAGTTATATGACTGTGAACATCAGGTGGAAAAATATGTGATGCTGTATGAAAAGAATCAGAAAAGAGGAAATTTATGAAAGTAATAGCAGAATTGACCGGAGGATTTGGAAACCAGTTATTTGCGTATGCATGTGGATATGCACTGGCAAAGAAAAAGGGAGCTGATCTGTATATCAATACCTACATGGCAGACAATGGGATGTCAAGAGAACTGGGAATTGATGAACTGACCATTGAATATGTGGAACGCATTACTTATAAATATAAAAGAGATTTTTTAAACCGTGCGGTTTTCAATAAAATCAGACGCAGAAAGGCAATCGGGGCAAAGACAAAGATTTTTAAAGAGAATGGAAACTTTGTCTATCATCGGGAAGTGTTTGAACAGAATGGGGATGTCATGTTAAGCGGTTACTGGCAGAGTGATAAGTACTTTAACGAGTATGCCGATGATCTGCGCAGATTATTCCGTCCAAAGAAACTGAGTGAGACTGCAAAAAAAAGCATAGAACTGATCCATTCTCTTGGAGAGACCGTTGCAGTGCATATCCGCCGGGGGGATTATCTGCTGGCAGATACGAACCTGCGCATGGAATACTTTGAGGATGCCATGAAGATTATGGAAGAGAAAGTCGGAAAAGTAAACTACTGCTTTTTTTCCGATGATATTGCATGGGTGAAGGAAAATTTCGGAGAGAAAGACAATTACTATTTTATCTCAGGACAGGAAGATATGTCATATATTGATGAGTTTTTCTGCATGGTAGAATGCAGACATGATATTACAGCAAACAGTTCTTTCAGTTGGTGGGCTGCATATCTGAATGCCAATCCGCAGAAAGTAGTGACTGCACCGATCGTATCTTTCTGGAGAGGCGATTTTTATCCGGAGAGCTGGATCAAGATCGAGTCAAGAATTGAGCAGGATGTAAAAAATACATCAGACAAGTCATAACAAAGAAAACTGGCAGGAAATGGGCATGGATAATAGCAGGAAAAAAGTAATCAACAATATGAGCTGGCTGCTTGGTGGAAGAATTGTGAATATGATTTTGTCTTTCTTCGTATCCCTGGCAACAGCAAGATACCTTGGACCGGATAATTTTGGCTCCATCAATTATGTGGCAGCATATGTATCTTTCTTCTCGTCCATTACATCACTAGGACTCAGCGTCATTGTGATCAAGGAAGTGTCAATGGGACAGGAAGATGACAATGAAGTCATCTGGACAGGCATCCTCATGAGATTTATCACAGCAGTGTTGTCAACGATCTCTGTGATCGCACTTGTCTCGATCACGGATGGTGATGATCCGCTGATCATACAGATTGCAGTCCTCGAATCAATTGCAATCCTGGCAAGTGCATTTGATACTTTTATGTATTGGTTTCAGGGAAAACTTCTCGGAAAATACACCAGTATTGCAGGCGTGATATCCTATCTGGGAATGTCTCTGTACCGTATCTATCTTCTTGCAAACAATGCAGATATTTTATGGTTTGCGTTTGCAACATCCGTGGATACCCTGCTGTTATCGTTTGTGCTGATGATATTTTATGTCCGGAAAAATGGTTTTCGACCGAAGGTGTCATTCAGACTTGGCAAAAAAATAATGCGGCAGTCCTATCATTATATGATATCGGGACTGATCGCAATCCTATATTCGAAGATCGATCAGATCATGTTAAAACAGATGTTAGACAATACATCTGTCGGGTTATATTCAGCAGCGCTGGCGATCGCCGGATTGTGGGGAATGATACCGTCAGCATTTATCCAGTCTGTCAGTCCGATCCTGTATAAGAATGCGGAGCAGGATAAAGGTATGTTTTACAAACGTTTAAAACAGTCCTATGCAGGAATCTGGCTCTTAAACGTTGCATGGTCTCTGGCAATCAGCATCTTTTCCTACTGGGTCATTTATTTCCTGTATGGAACGGAATATCTGGGGGCAAGAGGTGCACTGGTGATCGTTGTGTGGTATTCCGGTATTTCTTCTATCGGAAGCCTGACTCAGGTGTATCTTGCTACTGAGAATAAGAATAAATATGTCAATTATTTCGCACTGGCAGGTCTTGCAACGGATGTGATTTTAAATGCATTGCTTATCCCACATTTTGGAATCCTGGGAGCAGCGGTCGCAACACTTACAACCTACATTGTGATTCATATTGTTATGCCTCTTATGATCAGGGATACAAGAAAAGCCGGAACATTGATTTTGCAGGGAATGATGTTTCAGGGAGTGCTGGATGATGAGATGAAGCAGTTGATTCGAAAGGCTTTCCAGAAGGCAATAAGAAAAATAAAGAGAAAATAGTACGGAGGCAGTATGGCAGCAAAAACAAGAAATTCAAGCATTGAACTATTGAGGATTTTATGTATTTTTGGAATCATATTCATGCATACAATTGCATATGGCGGCAATGAACTTTCACAGACGAACCGTTATCTGCTCATATTTGCCAATTGCTTTACCAATCTGGGCGTGACGTGTTTTATGCTGATCTCTGGATATTTCGGAGTGAGATTTCAGCTGGAAAAACTGATCAGACTGGATCTCATGGTCATTTTCTATACTGTATTACATCTGATCATACGCATAGCGCTGGGTGTTCCTGTTGGAAAACTGGATCTTCTTGCAACCATTTTCCCAATATTATCCAATCAGTATTGGTATCTGACAGCATATTTTATCATTGCCATATTGTCAGGATATCTGAATAAAGCAGCGGAACGGTTGAGTCAGGTGCAGTTGCGGAATATTTTATTATTCTGTCTGTTTTTGTTCAGTGTTGTACCAACTTTTTTGCATTTTGATATACTGGGATCAGAAGGGAAAAATGTCGTACAGATGACAGTCATCTATATGATCGGAAGATATATCCGGCTGTATGATAAACGTGTGTATCGGACAGGAAGATTATGCATGCTGTTACTGGGAAATATTTTGCTGACATTTATATTGGAAATGGCGTTATATACCGTTACCGGGCACTACAGTTTTTTCTATCGCGACTGTTCCATATTTACGATTGTTTCTGCAATTTTATTATTTACTGCATTTCGGAATATGTCTTTTGAAAGTTCGTTTATCAACCGGATCGCAAGCGGGGTTCTGGCGGTGTATGTCTTTTCCTTTGGTTTTCAGCGGCTTGTTTATCTGGTTCTGCCACTGGAGAACTATGCATTTTCGCCGCTGTTATTTCCGCTCATCTGTGCGTTTGCACCATGCGTGGTGATCGGGTGCATTGTGATCGATCTGGTGAGACAGAAAGTTTTTGGAACATTGGAAAGCAAAATTGCGAAGAAACTGGCGGATATACTTGGAAGATGGCTTGCGTCAGGCATGACATTGTTCCATAAGATAAAAGAGAGATTATTACTTTATGTGGAAAGATAGGTGACAGTATGAGTATTTATGCACTGAGCCAGCGTGCCGGAGAAACATGCGATGCGGCCGGAAAAGCAATGCAGGATGTGTTTGCAGTGCTGGCACAAAAAGGATCTAAAACAATCTGGAGCATGCCAAAGAGCTGTTCGAAATATATGAAAATATTAGATTTACCGTATCTTGCATGCTTTTTATTGTTCCGGGCGGGGAAAAAAGATTCCATATTTTTTGCGATCCCGGAAAATCATGTGAAGATCAAACTGGTCAAAGCAATCCAGAAGGTAAAAAAATATCAGATCATCTGTTTTATCAATGATCTGAATGCTTTCCGGTACGGAAATGCGGATGACCCGATCGTTCAGGAAAAAATGCGTGGTGAAGCACAGGTCATCGGAATGGCGGATGTTGTGTTAATGCCGAATACAAATACGAGAGAGCTTCTGGAGAAGAATGGTGTGACATCCAGACTCATTCCGGTAGGCATCTGGGATTATCTCATGACGGAGCAGGAACAGAATCAGTTAAAAGCGGCACAGGAACAGAAAAAGTGTGCCGTGCAGCAGGATACAGGCATGCAGCCGGCTAAAATTGCATTCGCTGGCAACCTGAATAAATCAGAGTTTTTAAAGAGTATTCCATTTTCTAAAGACATGGGATTAGAGATGCATCTCTGGGGAAAACTTGAAGATAAGAAAAAAGAGGAATTGCCGTCGGTGTGTGAATACCACGGAGTGTTGAAGGCCGCAGAGGTACCGGCGGCTGTCTGTACGATGGATTACGGACTTGTGTGGGATGGAACCGGAAAAGACGAGATAGAAGGTGGTCTTGGTGAGTACTTAAAATACAACAATTCCCACAAATGTGGATTGTATCTTGCATCAGGAATCCCTGCAATTGTGTGGAAACATTCCGGAATGGCTGCTTTTATAAAGGAGCATGAGTGCGGGATTGTGATAGAACGCTTAAGTGAACTCCCGGGCAAAATAAAGCAGGCGGACTATGAACAACTGAAAAAAAATGCGCTGCTGGTCTCATATCAGCTTCAGAAGGGCTATTACTTAAAGCAGGCGTTGGAACAGGCATTAGGAGAGAAGAAATAAATGAAAAGACCGATTACGTATCTGTATTATCTTGCACAGGGAAAAAGACGTTTATATTGGCAGAATAAGATAGATGCAATTCCACTTATGGAAAAGATGCATTATAAGTTTGCTGACCGTGAGATTGAAAGCATTGAACAGGTGCAGCAGGAGATGGCGCAGGATATTTTAAGTGGAAGACCATTTATGGCAGGCAGGCTTGGAGCAGTGGAACTTGCGAATATGCGTGCCTATGAATTTGATGACAGGAGAATATTGCCAAAAGATGTAAAGCAGCTCTGTGACTGTGCTGGATTTTTCCCGAATGACATTTCACTGATGGATCAGTTTTTTCAAGAGATGATCAATGGATGCAAAAGCACGGATTATCTGGCTGCATGGTTTCAGCCTTTTGAAGATTATTATCTGAAACACTTTTTTGCCAGAGAAATGCATCTGACCTATCTGCATTATATCGATCCGTTCCGCTGCCCGGAGCATCCATGGACGGAGGAATTGAAAGGAAAAAAGGTACTGGTGATCCATCCGCAGGCAGAGATTATCAGAAGTCAGTATGCGAGAAGAGAACAGATTTTTCCGGGAACGAATATTCTGCCGGAGTTTGAACTGATCGTGCAGAAAGCCGTGCAGACTAACGCAGGGGAAGTGGATGAACGCTATGCGACCTGGTTTGAAGCATTGGAGGATATGTACCGGAAAGCGATGGCAGTGGACTTTGACCTCGCGATTTTAGGTTGTGGCGCCTATGGTTTTCCACTGGCAGCGAAAATGAAAGCAGCAGGAAAGCAGGCGGTACATCTGGGTGGTATTACACAGATTTTGTTTGGTATCCACGGAAAAAGATGGGATGAAGATAAAAACCATCAGTTCTTACAGAAATACTATTCCGATGCATGGGTAAGGCTTACGGACAAAGAGAAGCCTAAGGGAGCCAATGTGGTGGAAGATGGGTGTTACTGGTAGCGTATGGCTTCCGGAGGAAAACGGCTGGAGACAGCACGTCGATTTCAGAGGATAAGAAAGGATAGAATGATACATGAAAGAAATACAGATTGGAAACAGGACGATAACAGTGCAGCGTGAATGGATCACAGGATTTCTTGCAACCTGGATATTGGGACTGCTTGCGCATGCATACCGTTTCTTTAACTTTCTGCCGACCTGGGACAGTATGTTTAACTTCAAAGGAACCGGGGCAACCTTTTATTCGGGAAGATGTTTTTTGGGATTTTTCAGTGGATTGTCGTCGGAGTATGACATGCCATGGGTGAACGGAGCACTGTCATTATTTTATATCAGTATTGTAGTGGTATTGCTGATCGATATGTTCCAGGTAAAAAGCCGTCTGTCATGCATTTTGGTGGCGGGACTGATCGTGTCGTTTCCGACCACAACCTCTACCTTTGCATACATGTTTACCGCAGATGGGTACATGGCAGCATTTCTGTTATCTGTACTTGGAGTGTATCTGACTTATAAGATAAAGCATGGTATCTGGGCAGGTATTGTGTGCATCGGTCTAAGTATGGGAACTTATCAGGCGTATATCAGTGTGACACTGGTTGTCATTATGATGATCGTGATCAAGGATATGATGTTTGAAGGAAAAAGTTTTAAACAGATGTTTCTGGATGACTGGAAATATCTGATTCTGGTACTTGGCGGTGCAATTTTCTATAAAGTGGTAGATTCCATTATCAATGCCTACTATGGGATTACGCTGACCAGTTATCAGGGAATCGGAAGTATGGGTATCCTGACACTTGAGCAGTATAAACAGGCGCTTCATAAGACTTTAAGCTGTCTGGCAGATCTGTGGTACTTAAAGACCGGCATTCAGGAGGCGAATCATTATGCGTATGCCAATCTGATCGTCATTTTGTTTGTGGCAGCAACAACGGTATTTCTGGTGATAAAAAACAGAGTATACAAAGATATTCCGGGCGTGATCGTGACTTTTCTTGCAGCAGGGCTGCTTCCAGTCGTAGCTTTTGCAGTGAATTTTGTCTCGGCAGATGTCACCTACCATACGCTTATGGAAATGGCAGTATGTTTTGTGTATATCCTGTTATTATTGTATATAGAGCGTGGAAAATGGGAGAAAAAAGCAGGAAAGCTGTGGAAAACAGCCGGACTTCTTGCATTGGTTTATCTGGTTTATTATAATACCATTAACGCCAATCTTGCGTATAATTCCATGAATCTGAGTTATCAGAAGTCGTATGCAGTGTGCAGTAATATTTTAGACCGCATTCAGGATCTGGATGAATATCCACAGACGACCAAAGTGGCGATGATGGGAACTTATCATGCATATTCGGGTGGTGTGGAAGATCTGCATCCGGATATCATGGGTGTGAGCCAGGACATCTATTTAGAGGGTGACTATCACTATATCGCAATGTGGAATTACTGTTTTGGCCTTGGATTTGCACTTACATCAGGCGAGGAAAAAGACGCAATCCGGGCTACGGAGGAGTATCAGAATATGGCAGTCTATCCTGCAAAGGGAAGTGTGCGGGTGATCAACAACACGATTGTTGTGAAGTTTGAATAAGAGAAGGAACGATAGATGAAGAAAATAAAAGAACTGATTTTGAAATGCTGGAATAATGATGTGCTGCGTTACATTTTCTTCGGAGGATGTACCACTTTAGTGAATCTGGTATGTTATTATGTACTCAGACTTGCAACACCGATCAATATGAATATTGCCAATACCATATCGGTTATGGCTGCAATCCTGTTTGCATATTTTGTAAATTCGAGATTCGTGTTCCGCTCAGAGGCAGAGAATCTGAAACAGCGTTTTGGTGAATTTACGAAATTTGTAGGAGCCAGACTTTCCACGATGATTATAGAAGTCGGGGGAGTATGGTTAATGGCAGAGGTTATGCATATCAATGATCTGATCGCAAAGTTTGTGATCCAGTTTATTATTCTGGTTCTCAATTATATATTCAGTAAGTTTCTGGTATTTACAAAGAAGAAAGGTACAGGTGAGAAAGCTTGAAACTGTCATTAGTTGCACCGTGTTATAACGAAGAGGGAAATGTCAGACTGTTCTGCGAGGAAGCAGGAAAAATCTTAGCAGGTTATGATTATGAGATTGTATTTATCAATGACGGCAGCAAAGATGGAACATTAAAAGTGTTGAGAGAGTTGTATGCAGAGAAGAAAGAGCAGATGACGATCATAAACTTTTCCAGAAATTTTGGAAAAGAGGCAGGATTGTATGCAGGACTTCAACACGCAAAGGGAGATTATATCGTTATTATCGATACCGATCTTCAGCAGCCGATTGAAGTTGCCAAGGAGATGATGGATTTTCTGGAGGAACATCCGGAGTATGATGAAGTGGCGGCTTATCAGGAAGAACGCAAAGAGGGAAAAATCATGACATTGTTCAAGAGTGCTTTTTACAGTATGATCAATAAGCTCTGCGATGTGGAACTATACAAGAATGCCAGTGACTTCCGCTGTATGAGAAGATGTGTGGTAGACGCAATCCTCCAGATGACAGAATACCATCGTTTCTCTAAGGGAATCTTTGCATGGATCGGATTTGAGACTTATTACAGACCATATGAAGTGAGAGAGCGGAATGCAGGAACCACATCCTGGTCCTTCTGGAAGCTGGTGAATTATGCACTGGAAGGTGTGATCTCATTCTCGACAAAGCCGCTTAAAATGGCAACAAAACTTGGAATTGGAACTTCGATCCTTGCAATCATGTATATGATCGTTGTGATCATCCAGAAGCTGGCATTTGGAATTGAAATTCCCGGATATCCGACAATTATCGTGTTGATCCTTCTGATCGGCGGTATTCAATTGACGGTGCTTGGAATTATTGGAGAGTATCTTGCCAAAATGCATATTGAGGTGAAGAATCGTCCAATTTACATTGCCAAAAATGTATGGAGTTATGATGAGGAATCGGATGAATAAAAAGTATAAAGGTATCTTGTGGTGGCAGGCAGTTTTACTGCTTGCTGCTTTCTTTACTGCAATATGCAAAATTTATATTGGAATGGATCATGATGAATCTTACATTGTGGTGATGGGAATACGGCTTTTAAACGGAGACCGGATGTTTGATACAATGTGGGATCTGCATATGACTTCTGCGTGGCCGGCATGGCTTGGAACAGAACTATTTTACCGGGTGACTGGAAGTGTGGATGGACTTGTGGTCTTTTTGCGTATCTTGTCGGTGATTCTGCAATTTGCAGTCGCATATATCGTGTACCGTATTTTAAAAAAGTATTTTGCACAGGAGAGTGCATTCCTTGCGGCAATTGTGACAGCGGCCTTTTTGCCGAGGGCAACCCAGAATCTGGAATATGGATTGCTGGAGATGCTCTTTGTTATTCTCACATCCGTATTGATTTATGACGTGATAAGGCAGGCGAATGACGGCGGGATTGTCAACTGGTGGAAGATTGTTATCAGTGCGATTCTGTTTTCTGTGGCAGTTCTGGCGTATCCAACGATTATCCTTGCATTTCCGGTATATCTTGTGGCAGCTTGTCTGCTGTTGAACCGAAAAAATGCAAAGTGGCAGGTTCCGATTGTATTTGCAGGGGTTTGTGCAATTTGTGCAGGCATCTTTCTTGTATATATCCTGTCCTATCTGTCTGTCCCGGAATTACTTGCGAATATTCAGGGGATTTTGAGTGATGGAACACACGCAGAGGATGGAAGGATGTATTCCTATGGAACACAGATGTTATCGCTTGGAAAACGCAGTGTTATGTTTCTGGGAATCTGTGCTGCCGGATATCTTTGTATGAAAAAATGGTTTCCGCAGAAGGAAAATATTCTTTTTTATCTGCTTGCAGTTCCGACAGTTGTTCTGGTTGTCAGCAATGTGACAGGAATCCGTCCAAGTGGTCCGATTGGATTGCAGGTGCGCTATCTATTGGCAGCAGTCAGTGGTCTGGTCTTATACTTTGCCGGGAAGAAAAAGGATCGGGTATTATTCTGGCTTTTTATGCTTCCGGGATTTGCGGTATATCTGGGCGTGATGTTTGGATCGAATATGGGAATCGAGGAGAATGCGTCGTTTTTATATCTTGATCTGATCGCGGTTGTGCTTCTCTTTTCTGAATACATTATCGATGAAAAGAAGGATCGTTTGACAGGCATTTATCCGGATGGTGGAAAATATAATGTGAAATGGAATCAGGGATTACAGAAAATATGCATTATCACATTTGCTGCGGGAGTACTCTTCACAAGAGGTTACTTTGTCCGGATCACTGGAACCGGACCGGCAAATATTACGGAACACCGGGTACAGATGACGGATGGAGTATTGGCAGGTATTTATGTATATCCGGAAGAAGCAGAAAACTATGAGGAGAAAGAAAGAGAAATCCGCAGCTATTCGGATAGTCATGACACCATTCTTTATCTGGGAGGGGAGGCACTCTGCAATACATTCACAGAGGGGCAGTTCACGTCTGCAACCTGTATCAGCACTCCGGTTTTTAATGAAGAATGGGCAGCGTATTACGAGAATGATAAGCATCCACAGCCGACAGTTATCTTTGTGGATAAAGAGAATGTAAAGGATCTGGAAGATTTCCTTCAGACCACATTTGGAAGATTTCTTGTAGAAAAATACGGAATCAATCCCCAAAATGTGGTTGAGGAAGATAAATTTTATATTGTGATTGTCCCATCAGCAAGGTCTTTTGCAATAAATGGCATAAAATAAAATGGGACAGTGAGTAATTTCTGATCTGGATTATAACCGTAATTATTCTTTGAGACCTTAATAGCAAATTCAAATTTATTATGATTTGAAAATTTTTCAAGAGAATTGAGAGTTCCTCTGCCTTTTTTTACATCAATTGGATACAGCTTATTATTGGATTCGACAATAAATTCAAGCTCACAGGATGTTCTGCCACGCCAATAGAATAAGTGATGCTCTTTGGCAACTAATTCATTGGCAACAAAGTTTTCAAAAAATATTCCGGATAAGGTATTTTCTCTTTCGTTTGATATGAAAGAGGCGGCATTTATTCCGCTTTGATAGGAAAACATGCCGATGTCACCAAGAAACAGGCGGAAATTGCTTTCGTTATCCTGAATAAGAGGCATTGTAATATGTTCCCTCAGCTGGAAAGACTGGTTAACAATGTGAGCTAACGTGAGCCACTGAATAGAGGTGGCATAATCTCTTGTTCTGCTATTTTCCTCAATCAGACCCGGAGAAAAATTTTTTGATTCTTTATTCAATTCTTTATAAATATTTTGGAACAATACACGGGAACGCAGAATCGATTCCTGACTTGCCTGATATAGCTCCATATCTGCAAGGTAATTATCATACAAAACCTTTAAAATTTCTCTGGATTCAAGTAGATTATGTTCGTCAATATAAGCTTCTACAGCTTCTGGCATACCACCAACCAACAGATATTTATATACCTGATCTAATGCTAATGCATGGATCTGTGTATCTAACGGCTGCTTATTTTCGTAAGCAGTCTTTATTGCGTTATAGAGCATTTTATTACTGTTCATAAGAAACTCGTCGAAAGTCATGGGATAAATTGTTATCTGATTGATTTTTCCTACAGGAAAAAGAAATTTATCCGTGTTTCGAAATCCTTTTTTGTGTGTTTCTCTTTGCAATTTGATGCGAACCATAGATCCGGTTGCAATCACTGGAATTTCCCTGAAATCCTGACAAAAATACTTAAGAGAGGAAATAATGTTAGGACATTCCTGAACCTCATCAAAAATTAGCAATGTTTTTTCGTTTATCTGAAATCCCTTTCGTAATGAAATATATTCAATGATTTTCTCTGCATTCGCTGTCTGGGAACAAAACTCGCGAATTTCATCTTCTTTTTTGCAGTCTATATAGAGATAACTGTTTTTATAGTATTCTTTGGCAAAAAGTTCCTGTATAAGATAGGTTTTTCCTACCTGTCTTGCTCCCCAGACGATTAATGGTTTTTTTCTTTTGTTGTTATTCCATTCAATCAGTTTTTGCAGTGCAATCCGCTCCATAAGAAAACCTCCTGATATTTTTAAGTATATAATATTATAATTTACACAATTTTACAAGCTATTCTACATATAAATTGCACATCTACATGCGATGAAAGAAAAATAATCCGCACGCTTTCGCATGTTTATAAAAAAATAATTTGCACATATTTACAATTTAATATACATATAAGTTGCACATACAAGCGGTTAGTTGTATCAAAAAAGCCCTGCCACATTTATGACAGGGCTTTAAAATACAAGCTGAGAAAAATTCTTTAATGAATCTTCACCGGATCAGCTGCATTAGATTCCGCTACGATATAATGGGGACGGTGTTTGGTTTCCAGATAAGTCTTGGAAAGATACTGTCCCATAATTCCCATGCAGAATAACTGAATGCCTCCGATAAAGGTAATGATGCAGACAAGGGAAGCCCAGCCGTCTACCGGATCGCCCCAGATCAGTCTCCGAACGATAACGAAGATGATGGCAATAAAAGAGACAAATGTAAGGAAAATACCTCCAAAAGACGCAATGGATAATGGTGTCTGGGAGAAATTGACAATGCCGTCAAGGGCATACTTAAACAGCTTCCAGAAACTCCACTTAGTCTCGCCAGCAACACGTTCTACATTCTCATAAGGCAGCCAATAGGTTCTGAAACCAATCCAGCCAAAAATTCCTTTCGAAAAACGGTTATATTCATTCAGTTCTATAATGGCATCTACCATATCGCGCTTCATCAGCCGGAAATCTCTGGCACCATCTACAATGTCAGCATCGGAAATTTTATTGATCAGTTTATAAAACTGTCTTGCAAAGAAAGAACGGATCGGTGGTTCTCCCTCGCGGTTGACACGTCTTGTTGCCACACTGTCGTACTCTCCGGTGGCAAGAATCTCAAGCATCTTAGGAAGCAGTGATGGTGGATCCTGCAGATCGGCATCCATCACGGCAACATAATCACCGTCAGCATTACAGAAACCGGCATACATGGCGGCTTCCTTGCCAAAATTGCGGGAGAACGAAAAATACTGTACACGCTCGTCATGAGCCGCAAGTTCTTTGAGTTTGTCTAAGGTATGGTCTTTGGAGCCATCGTTCACAAAGAGATATTCTATTTCATAATCGCTCAAAGTGGCAGAAACCTTCACCAGTTCCTCATATATGTATGGTAAAGCTTCCTCCTCATTATAGCAGGGAATAATCAACGATATCTTCATAAAATCCTCCAAATATGCGTCTGTCGTGGGAAAATCAGACATTTGCATTTATTATAGCTATGGTGTATGGAAAACACAAGAATTAGTTGCCAAACGCCTTAATTATGTATATTATAGCATATATAAACAAATAGAAAAGTAAGTTATCATGTATATTATAGCATATATAAACAAATAAGTAGCATGTATACATAAGCAGATAAGATTGGAGATTATGTGAAGAAAGTAGTGATCATCACAAATGCACCGGCACCATATAGGGTGGCTTTTTTTAAGTATATACAAAATAAGGATTCTGAGTATTCTTTTCATGTGATCTATGCGTCGGAAAACCACCAGATCGGCAGACAGTGGGATGTGCCGGAGGAAGAACTCGGCAGTCATACATTTCTGGAGTGCAAAGTGATCACCATTCACAGAAAATATGATGATAAGCGGATTGTGCTGTCCATGGGGATTACAAGGGAATTGGAACTGCAAAAGCCGGATATTGTGATCTGCATGGAGTACAATGCAACAATTCTTCAGGCGGTACACTGGTGCAGGAGAAAGAAAGTACCATTTCTGTCGTGGAGTGACGGAACCGCCAACTCGGAGAAGGCGATCGGAAAGCTTCAGAGAATCTTCCGAAAATACGTGATTCATCGTGCAGCAGGTTTTATCAGCAGCAGTACGGCGACAATGAAACACCAGATCAGTTTTGGTGCAAAGCCAGAATTATGCCATAAAAGCCTGCTCACAGTCGATATTGACAAATATCTGATGAAGAAGGAAGAAAACAATCAGCCGGGAAAGACATTGCTCTATGTGGGAAGCCTGATCGGAAGAAAAGGACTTGATCTGCTGATCCCGGCACTGGCAGACACCGACCGGGAGATCCGTCTGGTCATTGTCGGGGAAGGATCCGAAGAACAGGAACTGCGCAGACAGGCAGAAGAATGCAAAATTGCAGACAGGGTGACATGGAAAGGTTACTTAGAAGGGGAAGCATTGCGTCAATGTTACCGTGAGAGTGATGTTTTCATACTTCCAACAAGGGAAGACTGTTATGGTCTGGTGATTTTAGAGGCCATGTGTGCATCCCTTCCGGTCATTGCGTCCAAATATGCAGACGGAGCATTTGATCTTATGGAAGATGGGGTGCAGGGAAGAATTGTTGACACATATCATACCGCAGAATTAGCACAGGCTATTGAAGAGATTTTTGCTGATCCCGGGAAACTCCGCCGGATGCAGGAAGCAAGTTATATCAGGGCAAAGCAGTTTGCAATTCCTGTAGTGGCAGAGGGATTCTATGAAGCACTTGATGCCACGGACATCCCAAAATAAGTGAGAGGATGGAAGCAAAGTCCTGGCAGGACAGTTGAAAGTATCATGAGGTATAAGAACAATACAGAAAGGCACTGGGTGCATGAAGGAAGAATTAAAAAATAAATGCAAGGACCTGCTAAAGAAAGTACACTTGCAGAAAATCGGACAGGAGCAGATGGTTGCCGATCTGAACCGGGATTGTACAGCAGAACAGAAGAGGATATTGATCTGCTACCTCGACTATCTTCGAACCATCCGCGAACTGAACCGTAATTTCGGACATACAAACCGTCAGGAGATGATGCAGATCCTGAAGGTGTGCATCGAACTGAATCTGCGAATCGATGTCTGTGCATGTTATGACAGGAACGCAATAGAGGAGATCCGGGAAAATTATTATGATTATATCTTAGGATTTGGAGATACTTTCTTCTATGCGAAGGAGAAAAATCCAGATGCAGCTGCGATATTGTATACAACCGAGAATCCGTACCGCATCTCTTATGAGAGAGAGACAGAAAGACTGCGGTATTTTACAGAACGCACCGGGAGAACATTCCATCTTGAACGAACAGGGGTGTACTATAAAAAGGATGACGAGAAAAAGGCAGACCGAATCATCTGTCTTGGAGAGCCATCGTACTTTGCAGATACCGGAAAGCCGGTAGACCGTGTATGGCCGTCAGCGTTGAAAAATCCGGGCTTTACGTTAGACTTTTCCAGAAAAAAGAAGACAAACTTTCTGGTTTACGGTGTAGATGGCTTTATCCACAAGGGGAACGATATTCTGGTGGAACTTTTTGCAAAACATCCCGAATGGAACCTGTATCTGTGTGGGGCAAGAGGAGCGGAGAAGGCGGAAGAAGCCGGATACAAGCTCACAGAGAATGTACATGTCTGTGGATTTGTCGATACCATGAGTGACCAATTTAATGCAATCGCTGAAAAATGTTACTATCTGTTATTGCCGTCCTGTTCCGAATCCCCATCGACATCTGCGCTTACCGCACTAAGACACGGAATCATTCCAATTGTCATGAAGGGGAATGGTATGGATGAACTGGGGGACTATTGCAGATATTTCGAGGATTACCATGTGGAAAGCATCGAGCAGACGATAACAGAGGCTGTGCACGTAGATGAAGAGGTGTTGCAGCAGCAGGGCAGAGCCGCTATGGAATATGCGGATGAGCATTATACACTGGCTGATTATACGGAGCAGATGCGTACCGTTATGAGCAAGATAACTGTGGGTAGTTGTTAATCAGGTCTGGACAGTTACTTTGCAGAATATAAGAAAATGATACAAATTGGAGGATGAGATGTTTAAAATAGAAAAAAGATTTTTGGAATGGGTGGAAAAGCATATTCTGTTATTCTGTGTGATCGGGGTGACACTGATCTCTATGATAATCCGTTATTCTTTCCGGGAGATTATTTCCAATGATGCGTATTGGTGCTTATTGCCATGGTATGATGTGATCAAGGAAAATGGTGGGATATATGCACTTGGTAGTCAGGTGGGCGATTATAACATGCTCTATCAGTTTATCATTGCAGTTTTCACCTATCTTCCAATTGAACCATTAAGTGCTTACAAGCTATTATCCTGCATCTTTGATTATTTATTGGCAGCGGCAATGGGATATTTTGTTTACTTCTTCAGTGAAAAAGACAGGATTTTAAAAGGCACTATGGCGTACATGCTGGTATTGATGTCTCCAATCGTCTTTTTAAACTCGTCTTACTGGGGGCAGTGCGATGCTATTTACACATTCTTCTGTGTGGCATCTTTGCTTGCTTTCTGCAGGGAAAAATATCCACTGACTTTTGTATTATATGGCGTTGCATTTGCATTTAAGCTTCAGGCAGTATTCCTTCTGCCGTTCTTCCTGTTTGCATACTTTGTGAAAAAGAAGTTCAGCGTTTTATACTTTGGACTGATACCAGTCATGATGGTGATTCTCAGTATTCCGGGACTGATCATGGGACGGAGTGTTGCAGAAGTATTTACCATATACCTGAACCAGACCGGAAGCTACAAGTCGATCACAATGAACTATCCGACATTCTGGAATCTGCTTCAGAGTGCGAATATGGATGCATTTTATATTAATATGAAGAAACCGGCGATCGCACTTACGGTTGTGGTGATCGCATTACTTATGGTGACATGGAGCGTGAAAAAAGTGCCAATGACAACCAGAAACATGATTTACATGGCATTTCTGCTTGCTTACACCTGTGTTCTGATCTTGCCATCCATGCATGAACGGTATGGATACTTATATGAGATTTTGGCAATTCTGGTGGCATTTTTGCAGATCCGGACGCTGCCATGTCTGGTTGGAATGTATCTTGCCAGCTTTGCAATTTACGGTAAGTATTTATTTATGTTTGAGATTAACCTGCCAGCACTGTCAATCGTGAACACACTGGCGTATATTGGATATATCGTGATCCTGACACGTGAAATGTTTGAAAACGGTGAGAGGGCAGAGCGCATTGAGTAGACCAGAGAAAATGACAGAAGAGAGAAAAAAGAACAGATATTTTTACATAGCGTGGATTCTTATATTCATGACTGGCGTATTACTCCGGGTACTGTATCTGACAGGATATCCGGCGGGGGTCAATGCAGACGAAGCCTATGCAGGGTATGAAGCTTATGCACTGCTTAACAATGGAACAGATTCTCACGGATATTCCTATCCGGTGTACTTCATTTCCTGGGGAAACGGAATGAATGTGTTATATTCCTATTTATCAATTCCGTTTCAACGGATATTGGGAATCAATATCTTTTCCATACGTCTGCCACAGGCAGTTTTTGGATGTGTGACTCTGATCGCTTTTTACTGGCTGTTAAGAGAAATAAGAGACAGAAAGACAGCATTATTTGGAATGTTTCTGCTTGCAATCACGCCGTGGCATATCATGATGAGCCGGTGGGGGTTAGAGTCTAATCTTGTCCCGGCATTCGTTCTGTTTGGAATGTGCTTTCTGATCGCAGCATGGAAAGGAAAAAAGCAATCCTATATCGGGGCATTTCTGATGTTTGGACTGGTGCTCTACGCCTATGCTGTGATGTGGATCTTTGTGCCGGTATTATTGCTTCTGTGTTTTATATATGGAATTTTTTACCGGAAAATAACCTTGAATCCATACCTTTTTGTGGGAATTGCAATCCTTCTGGTACTTGCAGTGCCGCTTTTGCTATTTCTGCTTGTGAATCGTGGATATCTTCCGGAACTACAGATTGGACTTTTGTCCATTCCAAGGATGGACAGCATGAGGAGCAGTGAGATATCGTTGGATCATATGGCAGGAAAACTAAAAGATTTCTTTTATCTGATCGCAAGCCAGCAGGACCGCGATATTTTTAACACAGCAAATACAGGCATTTATTATTATACTTCCATTCCGTTTCTCATCACAGGGGTGATCGCAGCTGTGATTCGGTTCGTAAAAAACTGGAAAAACAAGATCTATCAGGCAGCAGATCTTATGCTGTTATGGTTTGTGGCGGCATGTTCCGTGGCAAGCGTGATCAGCTATGTGAATGTCAATAAAATAAATTGTGTGCATCTGGTGATCATTTACTTTATTGTGGATGGCGTCAGTATCTGGTGTGATAAAATATCAAATAAATTATTGTATCTGGTGGTTCCGGTGTACCTGGTATCTTTTGCAATTTTTGGACATTGGTACTTTGATGCGGACAAACATTACTTTTATTATGGATATGAGGATGCCTTGGAATATGCAGAGAGTGTTACCGATGGGGAGATCGGAACGGTCATGCTCCGTTACCCACTCGTGTTAGTGCATTCGAAGATGCTGCCATCGGAATACCTGCAGAGTATGGAGGATACCAAAAACTTTGGTACGGCGCAGCAGTTTGGACGATACCGGATCGAACCTACGGTAGAAGATATGAACCCTGACACTGTATACGTGGTGCCGGAGCAGTCCGCGGTGGACTACCTGAAAGAAGGGTACCAGACTACTTTTGACAATGGTTATTATGTAGTGATAGAATCAATTGACAGAGACAAGAATGGAGAGGAATAGACATGCAGCCTATCTTATATATCGTGATTCCCTGTTACAACGAGGAACAGGTACTGCCGATCACATGCAGTATGTTTTTGGAAAAAATAAAAAGCCTTGTGCAAAAAGAAAAAATATCGGATGAGAGCAGAATATTATTTGTAAATGATGGAAGCAAAGATAAGACATGGGAGATCATAAAACAGCTTGCAAAAGAAGATTTCCACTATAAGGGAATCAGCCAGAGCAGAAACCGCGGACACCAGAATGCAGTCCTCGCAGGACTGATGGAAGCAAAAGATGTGTGTGATATCACAATATCGATCGACTGCGACGGACAGGACGATATCAATGCCATGGACGCCATGGTAGATGCATACTTAGACGGCTGCGAGATCGTGTATGGAGTGAGAAGCAGGCGGGATACGGATACCTTCTTTAAAAGGTTTACTGCGGAAGGTTTTTATAAGGTGATGAACTGGATGGGGGCAGAGGTAGTATTCAACCATGCAGATTACCGTCTGGTATCCTCAAGAGTGCTGCAGGAATTTGCAAATTACAAAGAGGTGAATATTTTCCTTCGCGGAATGTTCCCGTTGGTCGGTTTTAAGAGTACTTCTGTCTATTATGAGAGACATGAGCGTATTGCGGGAGAGAGCCATTATCCTTTAAGCAAAATGCTGGCACTGGCATTTGATGGAATCACAAGTCTCAGTGTCAAACCATTACATCTGATCACAGGATTGGGGTGCGGTATCGCAGTGCTCAGTTTTATCGGGGTGATATGGTCTGTGATCGTAGCACTGACAGGACATTCGGTAGCAGGCTGGGCGAGCATGACGAGTATCGTATGCTTTATCGGTGGTGTACAGCTGATCTGTCTTGGCGTGCTTGGGGAATATATTGGCAAGATTTATATGGAAGTAAAGCACAGACCCAGGTATATCATCAGTGAACGCACGAAAGAAAAAGAAACAAAAGAGATGGAGTAAGGAGTGTGGAATTGAAGAGATTAGAGAATGTAGAGCAGCAGCTGCAAGTGAGTATATTATTATTTTTGTTACAAATACTCTCCTTTTTTGGAATCTCCGGTTTCTGGAGCCTTGGAAAATATCGGACATCAGATCTGTGTTTCCTTTTATTCTTTGCGTTTGGAGCTGGAATCAGTTTTTTCTTATATCAATGCAAGAGTAAGCTGGTAAAACAGTGGAGCGTGATCCATGGTCTGCTGGCACTGTTCTGGATCATTGCAATGATCTCACCGGTGACAGATCACAGTAAGAAACTGCCTATGATCGCAGGACTCATTTGTTATCTTGCAGGGGCAGTATTTAATGGAATCGGCTTAAAACGTGAGAAAGTGATGCAAAGCATCGGAAAATGGTGCAGAGAACATACAGGTTTATTTGTGTTCATGGCAGTATTTGTCATTCTGTCATTAGAAACACTGCCATCGACACCACGTGGGGACAGCAACACATATTTCCGCATGGGATTCTTATATGCGGCACCGAAGTTTGATTTTACCCTGCGGAATCTGTCCGATTTCTATCTGGCGGATCATATGGCGGTGGGATATGCGTTTCTTGGTTTGTTTGGTGTGTTTTTGGATACGAAGAATGCGATCGGGCTTCACATTGTGGATATCATTCTGATCCTATTGTCTGGTGCAGCGTTTTATGAACTGCTTGGAATGTTTGTGCAGAAGGCTGAGAAAAGCATGAAAGTACTGGCAACAGCGGTATATCTGTTTCATCCATTGATTTTTGGAATGATCGCTTCGGTCAGCCTGGATAAACCGACACTGGCACTTATGGTACTCTTTACTTATCTGTATCTGAGCGACAGAAGATTGCTGGCTTCCTTTGTAGGTTTTTTGTTCCTTACAACAAAAGAGCCGAATGTGGCTTTTTATGGAGCATTTATGGCAGCAGTTTATCTTGTGAGGTTCTTTGGGCTGCATCATGCAGGATTTGTGAAGCGTTTCACTTATACATTCTGCCGGGCACAGTTTGTGATGGACATTATCCAGCCGGTCATTGCGGCGTATCTGATCCTTGCGACAGGCACCTGGGCAAGCAACAATGGCATCCAGTTTGAATATCAGGTGATCAATTCCTTTGGAATTGTGGACCGTAATACGGTAAGCAAGAATCTGCAGCTTGGAATCTTAAACTTTAACTGGCTATTGTTGGCAGGAACGGTAGTGTTCCTTGTGATCGTGATTTTTCAGTATGGGATCAAAAGGATTATTACTAACAGAAAATTCTGGACGCTTGCAGTTCCACTTGGAGCAATGCAGCTGGTATTTGTTGGCTTTCAATATATTTATTATACGTATCCGAATGCCAGATACATTACACCGTATGAATATGTCCTGACGCTTGGACTCGGCGTACTGGTGCTGGCCTGCAATATGAAACATGCAGTAAAAGTGATCGGCATGACAGGACTTGCACTGCTTCTGGCAGTACAGAGCGTTGTGACAATCGATCCTGTGACGATCAAGAAGATCGCCCATAAGCATGATGGATACTTCTACATCTGCTCTACTGAGGAAAATGGAAAGTTCAACTTCAATCAGACGATGGAGTATAACAGGCAGTATACGTATTGGGATGGGGTATTGCGGAAAATAATAGCAGATATTGATACAGACCAGAATGTACTCATCGGAACACCATCCATTGAGAATACGTATTTCTTTGCCCAGTTTTATCCAAACTGGAATAAAAAGAGCAGAATGTTTGAATATACGGTAATTGATGAACCAAAGACAGAGTATTATCCGGTAGAAGACTGTGTGCTGTTAAAATATGGAACGATATGTGAGATGACATTCAATGCGATCCGGGAGGAAGATTATGATTATGTCTACATGATTGTTCCGAAAATGTATGCCGAAGAGGCGGATGTACAGAACACATTACAGAAGGCAGCGGGATACACAGAGAAAGAGTATTCTTACCGGGGGTGGAAGGTGATGGTGTATGAGGTGGAAATTGAGTAGAAAGTAAGATTCAGAAAATCTTAAGAAGTTTGGAAAAAGGCTAAAATATACGCTATGATGTAAATGAAAGATGCTTTAATGGGATTGAGATATAGATAATTTGAAAGAAATGTGCTAAAATACACAGAAGTGTGTTTTATAAATTAGATTGTTAAGTAGAAAAGGTAATATAAAATATGATTCAGATGATAAGAAGAGCATTTCAGAATACAAGTAAGACAATGCGAATCGCAATATTAGTGATCTATGATATCTGCGCAGTGTGCATTGCAGAGTTTCTGGCATTGTGGACAAGATTCGAGTTTTCTATCAGTCAGATAGATCCTAATTACGCGAGTATAGCATTTAAGTATACTATTATAAATATTATAACAACGCTAATTATATTTGCAGTTGCAAAACTATACAGCAGCCTCTGGAGATATGCGAGTGTTCATGAGATGTTGAATGTAGTAGCAGCCTGTGTAGTAGCAGCCTGTATCCAGAGTCTTGGATTACATATGTTGGTGTGGAATATGCCACGTTCTTATTATATTTTATATTTGTTTTTCCTTTTGGCATTGATCGCATTCAGCCGATTCTTTTATCGTGGAGTCCGCGTGGTCAGACAGTCATTTATGGCAGAACATAGTGGAAATGCCAAGAATACCATGATCATTGGTGCCGGAGATACGGCATTCTCTCTGATCAAAGATATGAACAGCAGCTGGCAGATCCATAATAAGGTTGTCTGTGTAATTGATGCAGATCCGAAGAAAATCGGCACGAATATTATGGGAAGTCCAATTGTTGGAAATGACAGTAAGATTCCGTGGGCAGTAGAAAAATATCATGTTCAGGAGATTTTTATTGCAATCCCGAAACTTTCAGGAAGCAGAAAAAAGCAAATATTGGAGATTTGTAAGAATACCGGATGTAAATTGAAAATCCTGCCGAGTATGGCACAGATTGTAAACGATGAAGTGAAACTGTCCAATCTGCGAGAGGTTGAAGTAGAAGACCTCCTTGGAAGAGAGCCAATCCGAACCAATCTGGATGAAGTGATGGGATATATTGCCGGGAAGGTTGTGTTAGTTACCGGAGGAGGTGGATCGATAGGTAGTGAGTTGTGCAGACAGATTGCCGCCCATTATCCGAAACAGTTGATTATTCTCGATATCTATGAGAATACGACTTATGATATCCAGTTGGAATTAAAGAAGAAATTCCCGGAACTGAAGCTTGTGGTATTGATCGGTTCTGTCCGGAATACCCATCGGGTTGACACAATCTTCCATGATTACAAGCCGGAGATTGTATTCCACGCAGCAGCTCATAAGCATGTACCATTGATGGAAGACAGCCCGAATGAGGCAATCAAGAATAATGTGTTTGGAACACTGAATGTGGCAAGAGCAGCCGGAGAGAATGGAACCCAGCGTATGGTACTTATCTCAACTGATAAGGCAGTAAATCCAACCAATATCATGGGAGCGTCCAAGCGTCTCTGCGAGATGGTGATTCAGGGAATGAACCGGAAATATGAGAATACGAATTACGTTGCAGTGCGATTTGGCAATGTACTTGGAAGTAACGGAAGTGTTATTCCGCTCTTTAAGAAACAGATTGTAGCAGGTGGACCAGTTACGGTTACGGATAAGAATATTATCCGGTATTTTATGACAATTCCGGAAGCAGTTTCACTTGTACTTCAGGCAGGAGCATATGCGAAAGGTGGAGAAATCTTCGTCCTCGATATGGGAGAGCCGGTGCGTATTGATGATATGGCGAGAAATCTGATCCAGTTATCTGGTTATGAACCAGATGTGGATATTGAGATTATGTATACGGGACTTCGACCAGGCGAGAAGCTCTTTGAAGAGTGCTTACGCGAGGAAGAAGGATTGCAGAAGACAGCAAATAATCTGATTTTTATCGGAAAGCCAATTCCATTTGAGGAAGATAAATTCTTCACGGATCTTGTTGATCTGAAGAAGACTGCTTATGAGGATGATCCGGAAATGAAGGCAGTTGTGAAGAGGATGGTTCCATCTTATCAGTACAAGAAATAATGTTATATATAAAATTAAGTGTAAAAGAGGAAATTTACTAATGTTAGAAAAGAATGCTGAGCAGTTAAAACCATTTGGAAAAAAAGTTTGGTTATCATCACCTACAATGCATGGAGATGAGTTGAAGTATGTAACAGAAGCATACGAAACGAATTGGATGTCTACCGTAGGAAAAAACATTAATGAGGTAGAAAGACTTGCCTGTGAAAAGGTGGGATGCAAACATGCAGTTGCATTGTCCGCAGGAACTGCAGCACTTCATATGGCAGTAAAACTCGCAGGAGTAAAACCTGGTGATAGAGTTTTTTGTTCAGATATGACCTTTGCAGCTACGGTAAATCCAATTACATATGAAGGCGGTGTGCCGGTATTTATTGATACGGAGTATGATACCTGGAATATGGATCCAGTAGCATTAGAGCGGGCATTTGAATTATATCCGGATGTCAAACTCATTGTGACGGCACATTTGTATGGCACGCCTGGAAAAATTGATGAGATAAAAGCTATTGCAGATAAGCATGGAGCAAAAATTATTGAGGATGCTGCAGAATCATTGGGAGCATCTTATAAAGGAAAACAAACAGGAACGTTTGGTGATTTTAATGCTATTTCTTTTAATGGAAATAAAATTATAACAGGTTCATCAGGTGGAATGTTTCTTACTAATTGTGAGGAGGATGCAAACAAGGTAAGAAAATGGTCTACTCAGGCGAGAGAGAATGCACCATGGTATCAGCATGAAGAGGTCGGTTATAATTATAGAATGAGTAATGTGATTGCGGGTGTTGTAAGAGGACAATTTCCTTATTTGGAGAAACACATTGCGCAGAAGAAAGCTATTTATGAGAGATATCAGGAAGGATTGAAAGATTTACCAGTATCCATGAACCCATATGATAGTGCAAAGAGTGAACCGAATTTCTGGCTTAGTTGTTTAATAATTGAACCGGAGGCAATGTGCAGACAGGTAAGAGGAGAACAGGAAGTACTTTTCATTCCTGAACATGGAAAAAGCTGTCCAACAGAGATTCTTGATGCAATTGCATCAATTAATGCGGAGGGAAGACCTATCTGGAAGCCGATGCATATGCAGCCGATTTATCGCATGAATGGGTTTGTGACCAGAGAAGGAAATGGAAGGGCAAAGACCAATGCATATATTAGCGGTGGCGCAGTAGGCAAGGATGGACAACCGTTAGATGTAGGAATGGATATTTTCCATCGAGGGCTGTGTTTACCAAGCGATAATAAGATGACGGTAGAAGAGCAGAATATTATTATTCAGATAATAAGAAAATGTTTTTCTTAAGGATTAATGATGATTGTAACGAGGTATTCAATGGAAAAACGTAATTCAGTATATGCTAAGTATATAAAGAGAATGATAGATTTTTTGATTGCATTAATAGGAATGATAGTTATATGGCCGTTATTTTTGATCATTTATATCATAGCAAGATTTAATATGGGAAAACCAGTAATCTTTAAACAAAGAAGAGCTGGATATCTGGAAAGAGAGTTTACGATATATAAATTTCGGACTATGAATAATAAATGCAATGAAAATGGTGATTTATTGCCAGATGAAGAAAGGTTAACTAAATTTGGAGCTTTTTTGAGAAAAACATCATTAGATGAAATACCACAATTAGTGAACATTTTAAAAGGTGATATTGCCCTTATTGGACCACGACCATTATTGGTAGAATATTTACCTATATACACAGAAGATGAAAGAAAAAGGCATTTGGTTAGACCAGGGTTATTTGGATTAGCAGGTGTGAATGGAAGAAATAATCAAAGTTGGGATAGTAAGTTTAGATATGATTTACAATATGTTGAGAATATATCGTTTAAAATGGATTGCTATATATTTTTTAAGTGTATTGCAATTGTATTAGGGCAAAAAGATATATATTGCGAACCAGAAAAATTAGAAGAAGATTCATTTGTGAAAAGGGTGAAGGAGATTAGATTATGAAAAAATATTTTGATGTGGCAGTTGAAAAATATGTTGCTAATAAAAAGTTTCATGTTGTAAGACCAGCATCGCTTGCAAATCCAAAAGATAATGCTGTTATGTTCATTATGAAAGAGTATTTTGACAGTGTATCTGTTTTATATAAAGTAAATGACTGTTTGATATTTTGGCCGGAAGAAGAGAAAGTGCCTGAAGAGATTGAAAATAGAAATGCTATAAAAAAATGCGAAAATCCTCATCTTGAATACTGTAAATTTTATAGAGATAATAAAATTACATATTTGCCGAAAAAAGTAGATGGAGAGTATATTGATGGTTCATTCATTGCAAAGCATGCGGTTATAGGTTCTAATGTATGCATTATGCCAGGCGCATATATAGGGGAAGAAGTATGTATAGGAGATAATGCATATATAGGTGCAGGGGTGAAATTGGTTGGAGAAGTATCTATTGGCAATAATGTAGTAATTCGGGAAAATACGATAATAGGAGCAGATGGATTGTCGACCGACCGCGATGCTGATGGAAAAGCTGCAACAATGCCACAATTTGGAAAAGTTGTCTTGGAAGATGATGTACAGATTGGTGCGAATACTGTAATTGCCAGAGGAGCTATTGATGAGACTATTATAAAGAGAGGAAGCAAAATTGATAATTCATGCTTTATTTCGCATAATGTTCATATTGGAGAGGATTCTTTCGTAGTGGGTGAGACGATTATGTTTGGCAGTTCAAAATTGGGAGATATGGCCTTTATTTCGGGAAATTCAACTGTACGCAATGGAATAGCCATTGGAAATAGAGCAACTGTTGGTATGGGAGCTGTTGTGGTAAAGAATGTGGAAGATGGGGCTATTGTAAAAGGTAATCCAGCTAGATAGGAGGAAAAATGAGAGTTTTAGTATTTGCACCGCATAGAGATGATGAGGTGTTGGGAGTAGGGGGAACAATTGCAAAATATGTTAAGAATGGTGACGAGGTATTTGTTTGTGAAGTAACTGATGTGCAGAACAATCCGGAATTACTGGGAATAATTAAATCAGAGGAGAAAGCGGCTCATAGGATATTGGGAATAAAAGAAAGCTTCTCTCTAGAAATTCCGGTTGTTGAATTACCAAATTTTTCTGTGATTGAGCGTAATCGCAGGTTTCAGCAGATCGTAAATGAGGTAAAGCCTAATATCGCATTTCTTCCTCACAAAGGAGATATGCATAAAGATCATGGTGTTGTGGCAGAGAGTGCATTAGTTGCATTGCGCCCATTGGACAATCCGCAACTTTCTGCAATGTATGCATATGAGACCTTGTCAGAAACAGAATGGAATGCTCCATATGTAGATAACGTATTTATTCCTAATGTATGGAATGACATATCAGATGAGATTAATATAAAGATAGAGGCAATGCAGTGTTACAAATCTCAATTGTGCCCAGATGTTCAGCCTCGTTCAATAGATACTATAAAAGCATTGGCCAGATATAGAGGGTCTACAATAGGAGTGCCCTATGCAGAAAGTTTTATGTTGATTAGACAAATTATGAAGTGAGAAAGATGGAGAATGTGACATGGAGATTCGAGAACTTACTGAGAAAGATTTGACAGATTATCAAAGTGATATCATTAGATATATTTGCGATAATTTGATGATTAATTTACCGTTTATAAGTGAAATTGAAAAATTGGCTGAAGAAAAGTATTTGGACATAGTGAGATTCAAGAAAGATGGCAGTGCTATTTTGTATGGGGTTTTTGAGGGAAAAATGCTAGGTTTTCTATGGGCATATGAAAGAGAGGTTTTCGGAGAAAAAAGACTACATTTGGATCATTTGATTGTGGATGCGAATGTAAGAGCAACTGGAATTGGAAGCAAATTGATCGAAAAATTGTATGACATAGCTTTGGTAAGAAATGTAAGTAAGATAGAACTGATGGCAACAATGTCGAATGAGAATGCGGTCAATTTTTATAGAAAACATGGTTATGATATAAAGCGAGTTCAGATGGAGATAGAGGTGGAGAATTAGAATGCTGATTGAAAAGGGGGTATTGCAGAAAGAGACGTGTAAAGATAAACAGAGGTATTATGAAAATGCCAGAGGTTCTATGCTTGATTGGATTCAAGCAATGTACAATGAGGGATTAATTAATAAAGTACTGTTATCAGGATACATAGGTTGGTTACCAAGAGAGGGGAGTGGTATATTTGAGAAAGCATCTAATTCCGAAACTGTTGTTCTGGTTGTGAATTATTTTAGCATTCGTGATGAGAATATTTCTGAGATTATATGCCGATTGAAGAAAAGGGGCGTTTGGATTATTGAAGATAATGCGCATGGTATGTATACATATTTTAAATGTGGGAGAAAAGGGGGCTGATGCGACATTTTTTCCTTGCATAAAATGCCTCCATTTGAAAATGGGGGAGCACTTTTATTATTTAGAGATGAAGTGTAAAAGTTAGAACTTTCAAAAGAGAAGCATGACTACTCAGATATGTAGGATTATGATTTTGGATCAAATGATACATGATGAAGAATATAACGATGTTTTTGCACCATTAAAGGAAGAAACAGTAATAAGATTGGCAGTGTCGCAGACATACCCTGTTTTGATTAGAATGGGACATCGCAATAAGATATATGAACTGATGAACAACAAGATGGTTCGTGTAGTGGGGGTGTATCATACATTGATTCCTGAATTACAGGAAAATGAATTTGAAAAGAGTAAAAAAATCTCAAAGTGTATATTAAATTTACCTGTGCATCAGGATGTGGATCCGGGATATTATAATATGCTTTTAGAAAAATTAGTTACAGCTTGCAAAATAACTGATGCAAAATAGAGGGAGAGCAGATGAATGTTTTATTAATGACGATAGGTGCATTCCGCAATGTTTCGGAGAATGGAGCATATACAGATTTACTACGTTTTTTTCGAGATAAGGGACATTCTGTATATGTGGCGTGTACAAGGGAAAGAAGACAGGCACTTCCAACGTGTATAGAAGAGCAGGAAAGAATTAAGATCTTACGGATACGTATCGGAAATATCACCAAAGTGAATTTTATAGAAAAAGGTCTTTCAACGTTGATGGTTGAAAGGCAATTTCAAAATGCTATAAAAAAATATTTTGGTGGTGTGAAATTTGATATTGTTCTGTATTCCACGCCTCCAATTACTTTGGCAGGGGTTGTTGGAAAACTAAAGAAAAGGGATAGATGTTTTACATATCTCATGTTGAAGGATATTTTCCCTGCTGGAGCAGTGGATCTTGGAGTACTACGGGATACGGGCATAAAGGGCTTGATATGTCGTTATTTCAGAATCGTCGAAAAAAAGTTATACAGGAACTCTGAATGCATTGGTTGTATGTCGATGGAAAACAAACGGTATCTGCTTGAGCATAACCCACGGATTCCTGAGATAAAGGTTGGAATTTGCCCCAATACAATTGACATTGTTGATAAATGTGTTGTGGATAAACACGAAATCTGTAAAAAATACAATTTGCCAGAGAATAAGCTATTATTATTATATGGTGGAAATTTTGGCTTGCCACAAAATGTAGATTATATTGTAAACGTGATGAATGCGGCAAAGGACGTGCAGGATGCGCATTTTATTATGTGTGGCTCCGGTACAGAATTCTACAAAATCATTGATTATGGAAGTGGGGAAAAAAATGGTAATGTTACGGTTATAAATGCGTTGCCGTATGCAGAGTACAAAGAATTGCTGGCAGTTTGTGATGCGGGCATGTTGTTTTTGGATTATAGATTTCATGTTCCTAATTTTCCATCAAGATTACTGGATTATTTGAATTATGAATTACCTGTGATAGCTGCAACAGATGTACATACAGATATTGGTCAAACAATATTGGAAGGCAATTTTGGATGGTGGTGTGAAAGCAAGAATGTAAATGATTATTTGGTCACGCTTTATGCAATAGTGGATGAGTGGAAGAACAATCCAGAAACATTTGCGCAACGTGGGAAGAATGCGAAAACATACCTTGAACAGAATTTTAGGACAGAGATAGCTTATGATGAAATTATTCAGAGCTATAACAGTTGGAAAGTAACAAATGGAGGAAAAGCATGATTGAAATTATTTCGATTGAAGAAGTGGAAAAATGGGATGCCATTGTGAGGCAACAGAAAAATTATGATGTTTTTTATCTGGCTTCCTATGCAAAAGCATTTGAGCAGCAAGGGGAGGGTCAGCCAATTCTGATACACTGTGTTGATGGCGAGCAAAGTGCAGTGTCTGTTATGTTTAAGAGAGATATTGCAGATTGTGAGTACTTTAAGGATGTATTGCCAGCAGGAAAATATTTTGATTTGATTTCTCCTTATGGATATGGTGGTTTTTGGAGTGAACAAGGTATTACTGAAAGAATGCTTGAAGAATATGCAACTTATTGCAGAGAAAATAATTATATATGTGAGTTTGTTCGGTTTGAACTCTATGGTGACTATTACAGAAAGTATACAGGAGAAGTGGAAACGAGAACGCATAATGTGGTAAGAAGTCTGGAAATGCCTATAGATGAGATGTTAATGGACTTTGAACATAAGGTTAGGAAGAATATTAAGCATGCACAGAGAGAAGGCTTACAAATCTTGATTGAAGAAAATGATAATCATCTAGAAGACTTTCTGAGAATATATTATGGCACCATGGAGAGAAATGATGCAAGTGATACATTTTATTTCAATCGGGAATTTTTTGAAAAATTAAATGAAATGACAGGACATTATGTATATGTTTATGTAATATATCAAGAGAAAGTGATTTCAGCAGAACTAATTATTTTTGGAACAGAAAATGCATATTCATATCTGGGGGGAACAGATAGTGAATATTTTTATGTAAGACCAAATGATTTTTTGAAATTCGAAGCAATTAAATGGTTGAAAGAACGCGGATTGAAAAATTTTGTGCTAGGTGGCGGCTATGGTGCAGATGATGGGATATTCAGATATAAAAAATCTCTGGCACCAAATGGTATTGTGGATTTTTATATTGGTAGGAATATTTTTGATAAGAAAATGTATGAAAAAATGATTGAAATTAGGACGGATGAGAAAGAAATGCTAGATGGAGAGTATTTTCCAGTGTACAGAGCGCGGGAGATACAGAAAAGTGAAGGATGAAAAAGAGGATGGTGAGAGATGAAAAAGAAAAGATATTTGCCGCTAATACTAATAGAGATATATTTAATTGGAAGTTATTTGATGTATCGTTTTGGCTGCTATATTTGGCCGTTTAGGAGCGACAATAGAACCTTTTTTTTTATGACATTGGTAATAATTGCATTTGGAATAGGTTATGTATTAGCCATTAAAAGATGTACAAAAGTTGTTGAACAGAAAAGAAATAAGTTTGCGACAATTTCTTGTGAAAAGATTTTGATAATATGCTGCCTCATTTCATTCGTTATTTTTGTGCCGATGTGTATAAGTTATACCAATTCATGGTATCCGCCGATTGTAAAAGCATTGACGGATCCGAAGGGAGTTTATTATACTTTGGCGGAAGTGGCTAAAAACAGAACTGGTATAAGAATATGGGGATTTTTGGATGTTTTCCCATATATGATTATGCCACTTGCATTGTATGGATGGGAAAAGATACGTGTAAAAACAAGATGTGCATCAATCATCTTAGCGATTGGATACTTAATGATTTACATTTCGAGTGGACGAAATATTTCTGTTGCAGTACAAATGCTTTCTGTGGTAGCATCGTGGCTAAGTGTGGTATTTGGAGAAAAAACGGATGTCTATAGAAAGACCATAATTAGGACGAGCGTGTTAGCATTGACATATTGTGTTATAGCAGTGTTCTTTTTTAACTTAACCATAACATCTAGAAGCGGTTATAATGAAGAGGTTGCTCAAGAATTAGAAAAAATTTCAGATGAGAATCTACCCACAAACGAGATAAAGTCTGATACGACAGAAAATATTTTGGAAAGCGGTCAGAAAGTCAATGGAGAATTTATAGATGAATTTGCCATTATAGTGAGTAATTGGGATGCAGACGAGATGGGGCAGCATCTCGGTGTGGGTCCTTATGAATATAATGGATTGAAAATCACGCAGGAACAGAATGAAAAGTTTAATCAAGTGTATAAAGTGTTTCCTAATTATACAGATGTATGGTCGAAAGCATATGTAGACAGTGATCATTTGCTAATGCAATATCTTCCGGGTGGGCTAAAAAATTTGTATGTAATTGCCACTGGATATATAACGAACGGATATCATTGTTTAACGGTTGCTTTGCATACGGAGCATGAATGGACCTATGGAATAGGGCATTCTGCATTTTTATCTTCATATGTAGATGCGTTTTTTGGTACTGATATTTCGTCTAAGACATATTATAGCAGATTGACCAATGATGAGATATATCCCTTGGTTTCCAAGTCTTTTTGGCCAAGTTTTTTTGTACAATTGGCAGATGACCTGACGTTCACTGGAGTTATTGTTTTCATGGTAGTAGCGGGTTTTATGATTGCTAAAGTTTGGATGTCTATTATAAATTGTGGCAATTTCTGGGGGGTTGTTTTGTTGGGACAATTTGAACTGTGGGCATTATTCCTTCCTGCAAATAATATTTTGGAAAATAGCGGAGGATTCTTTGTTACTTTTTGGGTGTCATTTGTAGCATGGACAGTGACTCAAATACCAGCCCGAAAAGTAATTCGGAAAGCAGAAAAAACAAGCTTGTAAGCGTAGCATATAAGGATTGTTAGAATTAGCAGAGAGAGATGTAAAGAAATATGGAAACAGGATATAAGGGACTGGTAATTGCGCATAATCCATTGAGCAGAAGAACGAATAATGGCAAAACATATGCGTCTTTATTAAGTAATTTTAGGAAAGAGAAGTTATGTCAGATTTATGCAACAAACCTTCAGCCAGATTTTGAGATTGCAGGAAGTTTTTACAGAATTAATGAAAAATTGGTGATTAGAAATAAGCGGGATATTGTAGGCAGTGAAGTGTTTGCTGGCAACTCAGATACTCCTGAAACGGAGCAAAATAAAAAAACTGTAGGGAGTATGCAAAGGCTAAAAAAAATTATGCAGTCGCTTACTTATACACGAACAGGTCAGGCAGCTAGAAGTTGGTTATGGGGAAATAAGTCACTTTTAAATGAAGATTTAAGGAGTTGGATTGAAAAAGAAAAACCAGATTTTGTATTTTGGGGTAATGGAAATATTAATGCAATGCTTAATTTGGTTCTGCAGATATGTAAGGAATACGAATTGCCTTTAATCGTAAATTTGGGAGATGATTATTTTTCACGAGGTTATACTGCAAATATATTTTACAATAGCTATCAGAAAAAACTAAAAATGGCGTTTTCTGAAATAGCAAAACAGGCAGAGGTTATCGTAGTATGTAGTGATAAAATGGAAAAATCTCTTAGAAATCAGTTCGGTGGAAATTATCTTATTGCTATGAATAGTGTGGATGAGAATGATGTGTTTGAAAAAAAACAGATGAATAAAAATAGTATTACGATGGTTTACACAGGTAATGTGGGAATTGGGCGTTGGAAAACATTAGTTCAGGTTGGAGGAGCATTAAAAAGATTGCAAAATGAATGGAATGTTTGTTTAGATATCTATTCAGGTGAGGAGTTGGAGCCTAAAATTGTTAAAGGTTTGAATCAATTACCATACATGAGATTACACCCAGCAGTTTATGGTGATGATTTATATAAAGTAAGAAAAAATGCAGATATTATGCTTTTTGTGGAAACTTTTGAAAAAAAACATAAAAAGTTATTAGAAACAGCTGTTTCAACAAAAGTACCAGAATACTTAAATACACGAAGAAGTATCTTAGCAGTTGGACCAGAATACTCAGCTGCGATTGAGTATTATAAAAAAAATGATGTGGCAGAAGTTGTAAATTCAATGGAAGAATTAAAAATAGCAGAAGCAATTAAGCGGCTAGTGGAAGGGGATATAAAAAGATTAGAGCGTATTGAACGTGGATATGCACTTGTAGAAAAAGAACATTTACGAGAAGTGAATGCAGGAAAAATAGAAGAGTATATTGTGAAAGGAATTGAGAAGAGAAAAGTTGGATGAAAAAACAATGTTAAAATCGAGCATAAAAAAAATAGGATTTGCATTAATTATGCAGGCACTTATTTTATTATGCTCTTTAGTTACAAGCTTGGTAGTTCCAAAGTACATGGGAACAACACAATATGGGTATTGGCAAATATATTATTTTTATTTGAATTATATTAATTTTGTTACGTTAGGTTATAATGATGGATTAGTATTAAAATATGGAGGGAAAAAAAAGGAAGATCTTCCAATAGAGCGTATACGTTCGGCAAATGCACTTATGTGTTTACTGAGTATTTGTGTAGCAGTAATAGGAGCAGTAGTAGTTAATATAATTGATATATCCTATGATGTAAAATATATTTATACAATGTTATTTTTTAGTATGCCGTTTGTTTGTATATTTAATATTGTTCTATCTTTTTTTCTTGCAATAAACCATCAGGAAATATATAACAAAGTTAATTTTATAAGTAGATTTCTGACAACAGTAGGGTATTGTGTTTTATTATTCGTTGGAATAATAGGATATAAACACATGATTAATGTTGATTTCGGGATAAGAGTAATAATAGGAATTTTTTGTGCCTTTATAGGTAGTTATTTTATAAAAGGAAAGAAGAGTAACTGGAAGATAGGTCTTCAAGAAGTAAAAGAAAATTGCGGCAATGGCATTTTTATTACAGCAGGTGCTTTATTAGCATCTTTTATGCCGATGGCAGGCAGAGTAGTTTTAGAAAACAGTGCTACAATTGAGGAGTATGCAGTTTTTTCGTTTGCGTTATCAGTATTGGCATTGATCGTAACATTTACGAATGCAGCAGGAGTTGTATTCTTTCCAATCTTAAAGAATTTAAGAGAAGACCAGCTTATTGGTTATTATGAGAAAATAGAAAAAATTTATGATTATTTAATTGCGGTTGCTCTTGGAATGTATATACCAGCGGTTTTAATAATAAGATATTATCTTTTTGATTATAGTAGTGTATTAGAGTATATCTATTTGATTTTTGCATTATGCATTCCATTGGGCAAAATGCAGATGCTTATAACTCCATATATGAAAGCGTTTAGAATGGAGAAAAAGTATTTTATTGCAAACTTGTTAGGTGCTTTGGCTATGTTGGTAGGAACGGATTTGTCATATAGAATGAGTCGTTCTATATATATAGTGGCACTCGTTACGTTATTGACATTTATTTTATGGAATTTATTATTAGAGCAATATCTTAAATATAGGTTAAAAATTAATGAGAAAAGGAATGTAATATTCGAGATTTTTCTATTATTAGTTTTTGTATTAAGTTCTGCATATGGAAATTTATTTCTGTTTGTGGGTGTTTATATAATAATTATTATTACACTAAGCATTATTTTTTTGAAACAATATATAAAAAGAGATAATAAAATAAAGAGAAAATAGTATTATAAGGGAGAAAAATTGAAATGAAATATGAAAAAAATGAAAACATTCAAGTAGTAGGATTTATGGGGAAATTTGGATTTTATGCTCGAAAAATATTTCCACAATTGTGCAGTAAAATGTATCTGGGATATATAAGAAAAAAGACAGAACGGACCAATAAAGAGTATATTGAGTATGTAATGAATCAGAAAGAAAAAAAACCATTGTTTATTCATTTAGAAACAATTAATCGATGTAATGGAACATGTTCTTTTTGCCCTTGTAATAAAAATGAAGACAAGCGTTCTTTAAAGATTATGGAGAAAACATTATTTCATAAGGTTTTGGATGATCTTGTAGAACATAATTATGAGGGAATTCTAATGCTTAATGCAAACTGTGAGCCTTTTTTAGACAAGAGAATGCCGGAGTTGATAGACGAGGCAACAAAAAAATTACCAAATGCTCAGCATATTCTATTTTCAAATGGTACACTTATAACACAGGAAATATTGGAAAAAATTGCAGGAAAGCTGGATGTCCTATATATCAATAATTATTCTGAAAAATATGAATTTAATGAAAGTTCAAAACGGATTTATGATTATGTTGTAAATAATAGAGAAAAGTTTGGGAAAATGAAGGTACAGATAGAATTTCGATATGCAAATGAGGTCTTAACTAATAAAGGTGGAATGGCACCTAATAAGAAGAATACACAAAAAATATATACAAATTTATGTCCAAATCCATATACTGAGACAGTCATATATCCAGATGGTACAGTTGGATTATGTTGTAACGATAATTATGAGATTACAAACTTTGGAAATGTTGGAGAAAATAGTATTTTTGAAGTGTTTAATAATGACAAAATCAATAGTGTAAGAGAAAGAATGAGAACTGGGCGAAATCATTATGAATTTTGCCAATATTGTGATTTCGTTAGTAAAGGAGGCAGAAGGCAACGGTGGATCAAGACCGGGAGAGAGTAGAAAAGAAAATGCTTCGAAAGTTGATGGAAAAAGACACAGAATATATGAAGGAATGGATGTCAGATAAAAGTATAACAAATAATTTCCAGATTGATTTTAGTGTGTATACAGAAGAAAAAATAAAGAGTTTTATAGAAAATAGTTATAGTGATGTGAATCAGCATTTTGCTTTTGTAGATGTTAATGATACATATTTGGGAACAGTGAGCTTAAAGAATATTTCCTATAAAAATAGAAATGCAGAATATGCAATTGTTACAAGGAAAATAGCACAAGGAACTGGTGCAGCCGAAAGAGCAACAAAAGAAGTTTTAGAGTATGCATTTAAAAAATTAATGTTGGAAAAAGTATATCTGAATGTTTTGGAAGAGAATATCAGAGCAAACCGTTTTTATAAAAGATGTGGATTTGAATTAGAAGGACGAGCCAAACATCATATATGTATAAATGGAGTATTTCATAATTTGAATTGGTATGCAATCTACCGTTAGATAAGAAGGAATAGTATGAAAATTAGTTCAAACAGATTAGATCGGGGTTTTAATCAGTATAGAGATGAATATGTGAGAAAAGCGACAGAGGTTTTGGAATCGGGATGGTACATACTAGGTCCTGAAGTAGAAAATTTTGAAAAAGAGTTTGCTACATATGTAGGTGCAGAGTATTGTGTTGGACTTGGATGTGGTTTGGATGCACTTTATTTAGCTGTACGTTTACTTGGAATTGGTGCAGGGGATGAGGTGATTGTACAGGGAAATACATATATTGCCAGTGTCATGGGAATTACAATGAATGGAGCAACACCTGTATTCGTAGAACCTAATGAGTTTTATAATATTGATGTCAATAAGATAGAAGAAAAAATTACTTCTAATACAAAGGCTATATTGGTAGTTCATCTTTATGGACAAGCATCTGATATGGAAACAGTGATGCGGATAGCAAAAAAATATGACCTGAAAGTGATTGAAGATTGTGCACAATCCCATGGTGCCTATTGGAATAAAAAAATGACGGGAACATGGGGAGATATAGGCTGCTTTTCATTTTATCCATCCAAAAATATGGGGGCTTTTGGAGATGCTGGCGCATTGGTCACAAATGATATTAATTTACAGAAAAAAGCAAAGGCATTACGTAATTATGGCAGTCAAAGAAGATATTATAATGATGAAATAGGCATTAATTCGAGGCTGGATGAAATGCAGGCTGGATTATTGTGCATAAAGCTCAAACATATAGAAGAGATTAATGAAGAAAGAAAAAATATTTGTCAAAAATATTTAGATGGAATAAAAAATTCAACTATAAAATTGCCGAAAGTTGATGATGGCGCAACAACTGTATGGCATCAATTTGTGGTTAGAACAAAAAACAGAGAACGTATGATTACATTTTTAGAGGAACATGGAATTGAAACAGCAATACATTACCCTGTTCCACCACATTTGCAGGTGGCATATAAGAATTTGGGGTATGAACTAGGAGATTTACCGATTACGGAAAAATATGCAGATGAAGTGCTGTCTTTACCATTGTATAATGGAATGGAAGAAAATGAGATTCAAAAAGTGATTGATGCCTTAAATGGTTTTGGATACGAGGAGAGATAATATGTTGACAACTGGATGTAAGTTGATTGACTTTACGGAATTTGGAGATGAACGAGGTAAATTAGTGGTAATAGAGGGGGGGATAGACATTCCATTTCAGATACGCAGAACCTTTTATATATATGGGTCAGATATGAATGTGGTTCGCGGAAAACATGCAAATCGAAAAAGTGAGTTTGTATTGATTAATATAGGTGGTACTTCTAAAGTGAGGGTGGATAATGGAAAACAATCGGAAATTATCGAATTAAACCGACCACATAGTGGCATATATATACCCAAAATGATTTGGAAAGATATGTATGATTTTTCAGAGGATTCTATATTATTAGTTTTATCCAGTGAACATTATGATGAGAGTGAATACATTAGAGATTATGATGAGTATGTGCGCGAGGTCAATGAGTACAATGAGTAAACTTTCAATTATAGTACCGGTTTATTACAACGAAGAAACATTAGAGTTGTTATATGCGGATTTAAAAGAAAAGGTTATAAAAAAAATAGATGAATATGAGATTGTTATGGTTGACGATGGCTCTGAGGATCATTCATGGTTTATAATGATGAATATCGCAAAGATGGATCCAAATGTGAAGTTGATTAAATTATCGAGAAATTTTGGGTCACATGCAGCAATTTTAGCGGGATTGGAAAGATGTACAGGAAATTGCGCAGTGATAAAGGCGGCTGATTTACAAGAAGATTCTGAGTTATTGTTGGAAATGTATGAAAGTTGGAAAAAAGGTAATAATGTTGTGTTGGCAGCAAGAAAAGATAGAGAAGAGGGAAAAACACAAAAATTTTTTGCAACACTATATTATAAAATGGTAAGAAAGTTTATTTCAGCTAAAATGCCAGAGGGTGGATTTGACATTTTTTTGATTGATAGGAAAGTGATTGAGGTATTGAAATTGTTAGATGAAAAAAATTCTGCAATCACGTTACAAGTATTATGGTCAGGATTTCAAACAGACGTGATATATTATGTCAGAAGAGAAAGAAAAGTAGGAAAATCTCGTTGGACCATTGCGAAAAAAATAAAACTGGTAATAGATTCATTACTGGGTTTTTCATATTTGCCGATAAGGTTTATGACAGCAGTTGGTAGCGTATGTTTTTTTGGATCTTTGGTATGGAGTGTTGTGCTATTTATTCAAAAGCTTGTAATCGGAATCCCGATTCAGGGTTGGACTACTTTAATGATAATGTTATTATTGACTTCAGGATTGATAATGCTAATGTTAGGAATTCTTGGTGAATATATTTGGAGATGTCTGGACGCATCAAGGAAACGGCCACCTTATATTATTGAAAGGGAATTACATATTGAGGATGAAAGAGAAAACAAATATTTTTAGCTGGGACTTTGGAAAAGGAACAAAAGTCATGAAGCAATGGCAATGTTTCATAGTAATAGCATTAATAATGATTTTAATTGTTTCTTATGGATATAATGATACAATTTTTTTAATTCGTCATAGCATAAATGTCTGGAGATCAATATTTGAAGGAGATGGACTGCTTTCATTTTATACTTATAATCATATACAGGCAGTCAAACAGCAGGAACTTGGAATGCTTGCTTGTGATGCAATGTATGATTTCCCAATTTATTTAATTATGGCGATATGGAACATACCACTTTGGATTATTTATAGTATAACGAACATTGATGTGGCGGCAACCTGGTGGGGAATTTTATACGGAAAGTTACTTTTTTGTCTTTTCTTATATATAGGTGCGTTTATCATAAAGAAAATATGTGTCTTACTTGAAATTCCTGCATATAAAGTGGATTGGGCTCCTGTAATATATTTAACATCACTAATTACTTTTAGTAGTGTATATATTATCGGACAATGTGATACTATAGGAATTGCATTCGGTTTAGCTGGACTTTATTATTATTTGAAAGATGAGAAAAATAAATTTTTGATTTGTTTTTCTCTGGCAATTTCAATGAAATTCTTTTTGATATTGATTTTCGCAGTGCTATTGGTAGCACGTGAAAAACGCATACTGTATATTATGCGAGATTTCTTTGCAGGGCTTGGTATTACGATTTTGTCTCGCTTATTATTTAATAGGGAAAGTTTTGTAGGAAACAATATTAAGGATGATTTTTCAATTAACATGTTGCAGGTGGTGCTACAGAATAAAATTCCATTACTTAATGGAACTGTACCTGTTAGTGTTTTCTTGGTTTGCATGGTGCTTGCTTTCTGTTATTTGGAACGCAAACAGAAGAAAGAAAAACTAATATGGTGGATTTTCGTTATAAATTTTGTTTTTTTTGCTTCATTTGATGGGACACCTTATTGGTATATGTATTTAGGTGTGGTAACAACGTTACTTATGATACTAACGTCTGATTATGAAAAAGAAAAAGTCCTTTTTTTAACAATAGGCGAGATGGCATTGACACTAGGTCATTACATTCGGTATTATTGGTGTTATGATGTTGACAAAGTAAATAGAATGATCACTGGGAAGGTCATTGGAATGGCAGATTATGAAGAAAATAGTATATCACTCTGGAGAGTATCATTATTACCTAATATATCAATAGTGCTTTCATTACTGTATACAGTGTTTGCAGTGTTGTTTGTAATGGCTGCAATTGTTAATATTATAAGGAAAAAAGATGAGGACAGATTGCTTGATGAACGAGAATGGTCTAAAATAATGAAGTATAGAGTAATGTGCAATGTTACAATTGGATATATTCCAATAGTAGTGTATTTTATGAATATTATGATAGGCAAATAAAGGAGAGAAAAATGTTTAAAGAAAAGACCTTATTAATTACAGGTGGAACAGGATCATTTGGAAATGCCGTATTAAATCGTTTCTTAGATACGGATATTAAAGAGATTAGAATTTTTTCCAGAGATGAAAAAAAACAGGATGATATGCGTCATGAGTATCAGGCAAAGTATCCAGATCAGTTTGAAAAGATTAGGTTTTATATAGGAGATGTTCGCGATTTACAGAGCGTTAAAAATGCAATGCATGGAGTTGACTATATATTTCATGCGGCTGCATTGAAACAGGTACCATCATGCGAGTTCTTCCCATTAGAAGCGGTTAAAACGAATGTAATTGGAACTGACAATGTGCTGACAGCAGCAATTGAGGCTGGTGTAAGAAAAGTTATTTGTCTTTCTACAGATAAGGCAGCATATCCTGTAAATGCCATGGGAACATCTAAGGCAATGATGGAAAAAGTAATAGTTGCAAAGTCAAGAACAGTTAGTCCGGAAAATACAACGATTTGTTGTACAAGATATGGAAACGTTATGTGTTCCAGAGGATCAGTAATTCCACTTTTTATTGATCAGATCAGACAGGGACATCCAATGACTGTAACAGAACCGAAAATGACAAGATTTATCATGAGTCTGGAAGAAGCAGTTGAGTTAGTAATCTTTGCTTTTCAGAATGCAGATTCAGGAGATATTATGGTTCAGAAAGCACCAGCATGTACAATCGAAGTGTTGGCAAAGGCAGTGGCGGAATTATTTGATCCAGGGCATGAAATCAAAGTGATTGGAATTCGACATGGAGAAAAAATGTACGAGACACTTTTGACAAATGAAGAATGTGCTAATGCAATTGATATGGGGAATTTCTATAGGGTTCCATGTGATAAGCGTGATTTGAATTATGATAATTACTTTAAAAATGGAGATAAAGAAAGAACGAAGTTATCTGAGTTTAATTCAAATAATACGGATTTATTAACAGTGGATCAGGTAAAAGAAAAATTATTACAATTAGCATATATTCGTGATGAATTAGCTGCATGGGAGAATAAATAAAATGAACAAATTAAAATTAATGACGATAATTGGAACAAGACCAGAGATTATTCGATTATCTGCAGTGATTAAAAAGTGTGATACTTACTTTGACCAGATTTTGGTACATACTGGTCAAAATTATGATTATAGTTTAAATGAGGTGTTTTTTGAAGACTTGGGATTAAGGGCACCAGACTACTATTTAGAGGCAGTTGGAAACGATTTAGGAGAGACAATTGGGAATATTATAGCGAAAAGTTATAAATTAATGGTTGAAGTAAAGCCGGATGCATTACTTATATTAGGTGATACCAACAGTTGTTTGAGTGCAATCAGTGCTAAACGCCTTCATATTCCAATCTTTCATATGGAGGCGGGAAATCGTTGCTTTGATGAATGTCTGCCTGAGGAAACAAATCGTCGAATTGTAGATCATATAGCAGATGTGAATATGTGCTATAGTGAACATGCAAGAAGATACTTGAATTATGAAGGTACAGCAAAGGAACGTACATATGTGACTGGTTCACCGATGGCAGAGGTACTTCATAGTAATTTAGAAGAAATTGAAAATAGTAATGTACTTGAAAAATTAGGGTTGGAGTCTCAAAAGTATATTCTTCTTTCTGCACACCGCGAAGAAAATATTGACACAGAAGAGAATTTTGTGAATTTGTTCACAGCAGTGAATGCTATGGCAGAAAAATATGATATGCCAATTTTATATTCATGTCATCCAAGAAGTAAAAAGTTTCTGGAACAAAGAGGATTTGTGCTTGATCCAAGAGTAAAAACACATGAACCATTAGGATTTCATGATTATAATAAACTGCAAATGGAAGCGTTTGCGGTCGTGAGCGATAGTGGAACTTTGCCAGAGGAGTCCAGTTTCTTTAATTCAATAGGACATCCTTTCCCGGCAATTTGTATCAGAACGAGTACAGAGCGACCAGAAGCTTTGGATAAGGGGAATTTTATTTTAGCAGGTATTACAACTGCCCAGGTATTACAGGCAGTGGATACAGCTGTTGAAATGGTAAAAAATGGAGATAATGGTTTAGATGTACCAAATTATGTTGATGAAAATGTTAGTACAAAAGTTGTGAAATTGATACAAAGTTATGTTGGGGTTGTTAATAAAATGGTTTGGCGTAAATTCTGATAAAGGGAGAATATTATATTGTTAATATCAGTTTTATTTGTTTTATTGTGTATTAACTTTGAGTTGCTATACATATATACTCCACGCAGACAGAAAGAAAATGCATTCCAATTAATGATATTGGGATGCATATTTTTGATGATATATTTAGGTGGAATAGCGACAATTTATGTTTGCGTAGGTATTCCAGTAGGAATTGGAACACTATCAATATCATTAGTTTTAGTAGATTTAGTTTGCGGAATAGGTATTATCAAAAGACAATATAATGCAAAATTGCGATGGACAAAAGAATATTGGATTGGTGGCATGATATTACTGATTTTTCTGATTTTAATTGTATTTAAAAGATTTGGACTGGAATTATCTTTAACATATAGTGATGTTGATGCTGCGAGATATTTACGAAGTGCGACTAATATTTATCGAAGTCATAGTTTGACATTAAATCAGTATTTAACTTATTTAGAACTTGATATTTTTATAGAAATATTTGCCCCTTTTATTTCAACAATTAATTATTATAAAGCATTGATTGTTGGACATATTTTTATACAGTTAAAAAGTATATTAATGTTTTATATTGTTGCAAATCAGATAAATAAGAAAAGAAACTTGCAGTGGATAAACTTAATAGTTACTATTTTATATTGGTGTGGTTTTCCTCTATGTAATTCAACATACGGTACATTTATACAGTCAATGAATGGTGCAACATATGTAATGGCGGCTATTTATTTTACATTGAGACTGAAGAAAAGAAGCATTGAACCTAAAAGAGGATTAGTTTGTATAATGGCAGTTCTTTTTGGTTTGATTATGTGCTACCCGTTTTATCTATTAATTACAGGAATTATACTTTTACCAGAAGTAGCAACATGGATAGTTCATCATTGGAAAAGCTTTGATAAAAGAATGAAGATAATTGGAATTATGGTTTCTTTGATAATGCTTTTATTTGGTATTGTTTTTGGATTTTCCAGATTTGATTATTCATTCAAAAAGTTATTTTCTTATATGGCAGGAGAGGGATTGACTTACAGGGAGCCCTATCAGGATTTTCTGTTGTTTATACCTGTATTTATTGTATATGCAGCTTTATGCAGAAAAAAAGCAAAAGAAACCAGAAGTATATTAAGGATGACCACATTGGCATTAATCTTTACTGTAATTTGGTTTATTTTATTTCTTACAGGGATGATTTCATCATACTATTATTATAGAATCTATTATATCTTATGGATTTTGGTTTGGTGGATGAGTATAGATACAATAGTTTTGATGTTAACAGAAAAAAAGTATATAGAAGTAATTGGCTATATGGTGTTATGTTTATGTGCAATTTTCACATCTATATTTAATACGAATGATTATATATATAAAATAAGAGCCGAGGCATATATGGATAAACCAGACGATAAATCTTTATGCCCTATTTATCAATTTAATGCAAAAAATTTAAAAAAAGATAAAAAAGCAATTTTGTCACAAGATGAGTTAGAATTATTTGATTATGTCAATACAAAATTGGGAAGTCAAAATGTGGAGGCAATTAACTCAGTCTATACTTCTATGCAAATGCAATGGTATCTTGGCATTACAAATTTAGGAGAGGGATATCATTACGCATATGATTTGAGTGATTATAATTTATACTCCATTTTAGCAGCCGCAGATTATTCATATAATTCAAATTATATTTTGATTGAAAAAGATGATTCAATTTGTATGCAATATTATGATTTATTATTTTCTAAGTATAATATTTTATTTGAAAATGAAGCAGGTTATATTTTTGAGAAAAATAGTGATGAGTATTGGACTGGTGTAGCAGCATATGCATCAGATGTTCCAGGATTATTTGAACTTGGTGCTTATGTTCTAAATAATCTGAATAATGAAAATGTTCCGATAGTATGCGAGAGTGAAAAGTGGAATGAAGCTTTATATTATAGTATGTATGCAGGAGTCGATGCTACAGTATATGCAAATACCGATTCACAAGATTTTATTGCAACTACATATCTTTATAATAATGATGATATTAATTATCTTATGATATTAAAAGATTCAAAAGTCTATAAGGAAAATAAAGAGTATTTTGATAATCAAAAGATTGTTTATCAGACTTCTGCAGGAATGATAATTCAGCATATAGGTGCTGGTTGGATGCCGAGTGAACAGTAAAATTGTTTATTTATGGGTCAGATATAAAACTATAAAAAGTGAAAGAAGGTAGAATTTTGAAAATTTTAGTTACAGGTGCTAAGGGCATGGTAGGAACTGCTCTTGTGAACAATTTGAAAAATATCAGGGATGGAAAGAATCAGACTCGACCAAAGATTCGGATTGAAGAAATTTTTGAGTATGATATGGAATCCACAGCAGAAGAGTTAGATCATTATTGTAAAGAGGCAGATTTTGTATTTAATCTTGCAGGTGTGAACCGACCGGAAAATACAGAGGATTTTATGAAGGGAAATTTTGGGTTTGCATCACAGTTACTGGATAATCTAAAGAAATACAATAATAAAGCGACGATTATGCTGTCATCTTCAATACAGGCAACACTTTCTGGAAGATTTGGCGACTCAGAATACGGACGATCCAAAAAGGCAGGAGAGGAATTGTTCTTTGATTATGCGAAGGAGACTGGTGCTAAGGTTGCAGTGTACCGTTTCCCGAACCTGATGGGACATTCCAGACCAAAGTATAATTCGGCAGTTTCTACTTTTTGCTGGGCTGTTGCAAATGACGAAGAATTTACAGTCAATGACAAATCGACAGAATTAGAATTGCTTTATATAGATGATTTGGTAGAAGGAATGTTTGATCTTCTGGAGGAAAAAGAAAAACACTGTGAATTTGACGGCGTTGAAACGGTTTTGGATGAGAATGGCAGATATTGTTGTGTGCCGGTAACACATAAGGTTACATTAGGTGAAATTGTGGATTTGTTACAGGAATTCAAAGAGCAGCCAACTACGCTGATGATGCCCAAAATGCCGGAAGGATCATTTGCGAAGAAATTGTATTCATTGTATCTTACCTATCTTCCAACAGATAAATTTAAGTATGCATTGAAGATGAATGTGGATAATAGGGGATCATTTACAGAACTTGTACATACAAAAGATTGTGGCCAGGTGTCAATCAATATATCAAAACCGGGTATTACGAAAGGGCAGCATTGGCATAACAGTAAGTGGGAATTGTTTATTGTAGTTGCTGGTCATGGACTGATTCAGGAGAGAAATATTAACACTGGAGAGAAAGTGGAGTTTGAAGTTTCTGGGGATAAGATTGAAGCTGTCCACATGATCCCAGGTTGGACGCACAATATTATTAATCTGAGTGATACAGAAGATTTAGTAACAGTGATGACTTGTAATGAGGTATTTGATCCGAAACATCCGGATACGTTTTTTGAGCAGGTATAATTTAGAACAGTAAAATTATTGTGTGATGAAATCCTGATATAAAGTATTATATCAGGAAGGAATATTAATTGGCATATGGAAGAAAGAGAAATTGATTTATTTGATTTGATAGCAGACATTTTAGCACATTGGCGAAGTGTGTTAATTGCAATGATAGTGGGGGCAGTATTATTAGGCGTATTTGGTTACGTGAAATCTTATAAGGAATTTCAAAATACGCAAAATGAACAAGTGACGGTTTCAAATACTAATGATACAACCAGAGAAGAAAAAATCAAGAGGATGAAGGAAAGTCTTGGGGATAATCTTTTAGCAGGAGTAGATTCCGTCATTGTTTGGGAAAATAAATACGATTTAAAAGAAATCTATTACAAAAATTCTTTATATATGCAGTTAGATCCATTGCATGTTGTACAGAAGGAATTGGTTTATCAGATTCAGTCTGAAGATAATAGTGGTGGCAGCAAGTTTGGCATTGTTTATGGAAATGTGATAAATAATATTGGATTATATGATTGGATAGAACAGCAGACAGGAATGGATGCTGCCTATGTCGGAGAGCTCATTTCAGCAGATGTGAAATCAGGAATGACAATTGCAGATGGAACTCAGGTTCTTTTGTCTGACAGCAATTGTGTAAAAATTGTTATTATGCAGAAGGATGAAGAAAGTTGTGAGAATCTTGCTGATGCTGTAAAAGAATATCTGGCAATGCAGCAGGAAAATTTGTCGCAGGAAATTGGAAATCATGAGTTGATTTTATTATCTGAGACAATGGGAACAGTTATGAATACTGGCGTTTTGAATAGCCAGACTGCATATAGAGATGAAATTAGTTCTTTAAAAGCAACAATTGCTGCAACAAAGGCTGGATTTACAGAAGAACAGAAACAGTATTATAATTTATTGACTCAGAATGATAGCGAAATCGTTGATACTACACAGGATGCGGCTGCAGAGTCTGTGACCGTACAGAAACCTTCTATAAGTATCAAGTATGTAGTTTTAGGCGCAGTAATATTTGCGTTTGTCTATGCAATGATTCTTTGCCTGATGTACATTTTCAATGGAAAACTTCGTGCATCGGATGAATTACAGAATTTATATCAGATTCCACAGATGGGATTGATCGTAAAGGAGTCCAAGAAGAAGTTATTGCCGGATCAATGGGTAGATAATTTACGAAATCATGGTAAACGTAAATTTACACCGGCACAGTCTATGGAATTGGCAGTCGCAGCTGTTAAGATTGCAGCAGTGAAAAATGGTTTGGAGCATGTGTGCCTGATGGGCTGCAATTTGACAGAGGGAGCAGACAATGTATGCGAAAGCATTAAACAGGCATTGGAGAAAGAACAGATTGCAGTAACAATTCTTGACAATGTATTATATAATGCCGAGGCAATGGAGAAGCTGGAGAACGAGAAAGGGGTAGTTTTAGTAGAAAAAGCTGGCTCTACATTGTACAATGAGGTAGCAAAGGAAATTGAATTACTTACGAGACAGGATATTGCGGTGTTGGGTGGTATTGTTGTAGAGTAAGTGAGAGTGGATTGTTTAAGGGCTTCTGGGAGGAAGCCCTTAAATAAACAATGATTAAACTACAAACGAAGTTTTAAAATTTTGTTGGATTACGTCATATCGAATTGAGTTATTGGAGAAAAGGTATACAATGAATGTGAAAAAACTATTACAAGAAGGAAATAAATGAAGTGGACGATTTAATAAAATTATGTGATAAATTAGAAAATTGTAGCAAAAAAGAAATTTGCTATAAAAATGAAATTGTATGTACAAAGGCAGTATTGCAATCTTATATAAATGGAGATGAGAATAAGAGATTAAAGTTAAAAGCTCAAATTAAACAGTATGATGGATCAATGACAGAAACACTTTCACTCGTTATGGGTGTAGCTGCATTTGCTATATCGTGTATTAGCCTTATGGTATCAGTAGATGCTTTGGGTGCTGCGGTAATCTCGTTTAGTATAGTATTAATATTAATTTATAGTGTAGATGGGGGAATTAATAAGTGGGGTTATAGAGATAAATGGAAGAAATATATAGAAGTAGTTTTAGAAGATATGGAGAAGGAAAAAGAGTGTGAATAAAATAGAAAAAATTTCAGACGTCAGGTAAAATAGAAGTATTTTAAGTAATTATCGGATATATAGCATAAAACAAAAGAAGGTATGATATGGTTCATTCAAAAAAATTAGAAGAAACAGCATTATGGAAAGAGTATACAAAACGAAATGATGTCGATTGTGAAAGGTATGTATGGGTAAATGCTGTTTATGAATACGCTGCAAATTATCTGAAGGATGTTCGCAGAACCTTTGGAAATTATACGTTGCATGACGAAACACATATTTTAAATGTATTGGAGGCTATGGGCGGATTACTAGGAAATCAGATTACTAATTTGTCGGTTGGTGAATTGGAACTGCTTATTTTAGCTGCAAGTCTGCATGATATAGGTATGGTTTACACGGATAAAGAAAAGGCGGAACAGTATGAGGATACAGAGACTTGCAAAAAATTCTTGAGGGAATACTATCCGGAGTTTCTTGGGAGTACAGTGGAAGATTGGACAGAGGATATGCAACAAAGATATCTTCGTACTTTACACTCTGAACGGATTGCGGAAGTGTTGAACAATAAGGCATGGAGAGAACTGATATATGATAAGCGTCCGTTAAAGGTTGTACCTTTGAGGTGTATTATAGAGGTTTGTAAGGCGCATGGTTATAATCCGTCAGATATAATTAGCAATTCAGATTTGAATGATTTATCTGCTGCTGATGTAAGTCCGTTATTTTGTGCGTTACTGTTACGATTGGCAGATTTGTTAGATTTTGATGACACTCGGGCACCCGAAGTATTGTATAGCTATGTGGAGTGTAGTGAAAAAAGTATGGAAGAGTGGAAAAAGCATCAGGCTTCTGCCGGATTTTTTTATCCAGACACACCATCAGCTGATGCACTACCATATAAAGCTCGTTGTACTAATCCGGGAGTGGAGCATGCAATTCGTGACTTTCTGGATTGGATTGAAGTTGAACTTTGGAATTGTATAAAGTTACAAAAGTATTGTAGAAAAGATTGGCAGCAGAAATTCCCATTTCCAAAAGCAATTCTACGCAATGAAATCGAATCTGATGGGTACATGAGTGGAGATTTCTGTATTACGATGGATCAAACGAAGATATTGGAGTTGTTAACTGGAGAAAACTTATATGATGACCGGGATGTTTTTGTAAGAGAATTGCTTCAAAATGCAATCGATGCGACTTTACTACGGGCGAAAATGGATCCTAATTTTATACCGGAGAAATCTCGTATCGATTTTTGGGAGTGGAATGACAAAGATGGAAACATTTGGTTTCGTATTGATGATGAGGGAACTGGAATGACAATGGGAATGCTGCAAAGATATTTTCTAAAGGTGGGTAATTCGTACTATTCTTCTTCAGAAATTGACAGAGATTTGAGAGAACACAATCAAATGGACAAATACCACAGTATCAGTCGCTTTGGTATTGGTTTCCTATCATGTTTCCTTAACGGAGACTATGCAGAAGTGTCGACGCTTTATTTTGATCCTGATAAGAACCGCAGAGAAGAGGAGACAACAAGTTCCAGTCTCAAAAGACATTACGGACTTCGGTTGCAAGTGACAGGGCTCAGTGGATATTATACATTATTAAATGAGTCCAAAAACCATTTTGCAAATGAGCAAATGCCAAAACCGGAAGATTATGATTCGCAAACACAAATATCCTATAAACAGGAAAGGAATGGCTATCGGACGAAACCGGGAACTTCGATTGCTATACGTTTGGATCCAGGCAAATTGGGGACTTTGGATCTTAAAAATACAGTGAAAAAATATTTGTGTGGTGCTAGGGTCCCGGTATATTACAACAATGATAGAATCGGGAAAACTTATGAAGAAATAATGGAGGCAGCTCATGCTGTGGCGGGGGAGAAAATTTATGAATTGCCAGATGAAGTCAAAGAACAGTTCGATCAGACTTTCCCGGAAGTACGTGGACAGTATCCTAAAATTGCAATAACGACCATTCCGTTGGATACAAAGGAGGATCAGGTATTACCGGGAGTATCTGGGGTGGTAGTGAAATATGATGTGCGTTTTGAGAAAACTCCTTGCTGGAAGGTAAAAGATTTGAAGTTTAAAATTGAGAGCTGGATATCAGACGGTGGGACATTTAAAATAAGACTATATAGTTACTGTTTAGAAGAAAATACAGGAGATCGCTTGAGGTGGGAGGACTTAGAAGAAGAATATGATGAAAAAACAGTAGCTACACTTGTGGCTGCCTTTGAAAATTATGATGCATGTCCTGAGTCAGAAGAACAGTTGGGAAAAGTAGGGAGGCTGTTTCATGAAGGTTATTTCGGGTTGAAGGAAATCTGGAAAAGTTATCACGACTATATACAATATCGATTCATGGATTTTTCATTAAAAAAATGTGGATATCCAGATATTATTTCTAAAGAATTTGATTTTTCGACAGAAAATGCTAAATGTGCATATCAAGGTGTTTATGCGGGAAAAATTAGTACTGGTGCATATGCTGGTTCGTTTTCTCCTTATAATGTTGGAATATTTTTTCTGGAAAATACAGGGCAGCCGACAACACAGGCAAATCGTGCTCATGTGGTGAAACTTCCTATAGAAGTAAGTTTGTATATTTTGGGCGTTGTATACAAATATAAGTTGGAAGAATTTTGGTATGAGATAATAAGAAAAGAATATGCATGGAATCCAGAGATGGATTTTACACGAAAAGATTGGAGAAATATTGAAAAGCTGCCTTTATGTCAATGGATGGAATATAGTCTAAAGGATTATTTTGAACAAAGAAAACGTTTCTTGAACAAAAATATCTTATGCCTAATAGATATCCGTAAATTCAATGATATAAATGTGGGATTGTTCAATTTGTGCCAAGATGCATACTTACAAGAACATAAACAGATGAAGATTAATTATGAAAAAGGACAAACTATTTCATTTTTGAAAATAGAGAAAAATGAATTAAAAGAAGTTTTGAATCTTTTTCCACCGATGCTATTTTGTAAAGCGGCAAATGATAGAAATAGAAAATATATATGTTGTGCAGATGCTTATTGGCGAAAAGGTCTTACATTAGATCATCCATTTATAATTTGGCTCATGAAGAATGCATTTTCGTTAGATAAATACTACCAAAGACAGTTTAGACAGATTATACACTGTCTTCGTGATAAGGATGCACTCGATATTATTTCTGAAATAAATGATATTCGTCAGCAGTTGATTAGTTTGTCGGAGCATCATGGAGTGGATGTAAACGGCTTTCCACAACTTAGCGAGGAAGATTTCTGGTATATTGATAGATGATAAATATACGGCTATCATGAATCACTAAATATTTGTAAGTTTGCAGTTTTGTTGCAATTATCCATATTATAGGCTATAGATGTCACAGCTGGAATTTCGGTAATTCCGGCTGTGGCATCTGCAGATTTGTGGAAGTTCTGTTAGAATTGATAAGTGGATTGAATTATAAGATAAATGATGAAAAAGTATTGGGGGAAAAAGGTAGAGAACAAACTGTTACGCAATTTAAAGTAAGGGAGGATAATAGTTATATGGCTGAAGAAGCTTCTATAAAAGTATTTATGTCATATTCTCACGAAGATGAAAAGTATAAAGAAAAGTTTGATAAGCATTTGGCTGTGTTAAAAAGAAACAAAAAGATTAAAACATGGAATGATAGAAAACTTGTTCCAGGCAAGGATATTGATAAAGAAATAGGTAAGAGTTTGGTTGAGGCAGATATAATTATTTTACTGTTGAGTGCAGACTTTTTTGCATATGAGTATTGTTATTGTACGGAGATGACGAAAACCTTGGAATTATATGAAGAAGGACAGAACATGATAGTACCTGTTATTGTAAGAAGTTGTGATTGGCTAGGCTCTCCATTAGCAAAATTAGTTGCGCTGCCAAAGGATGGAAAGGCGATTGATAAGTGGGAAGATGAAGACGAAGCATATATGGATGTGGTAGCAGGAATAAAAAAAGTGATTGAAGAAATAGGAGAATGATTTTGGCATTTTTTGAGATTTGAAATTGTTAGGTAAAATGAAAACGGAAAGAAAAATATTCGTGAAAAAATAAGGGGTGAGATAATTAAAAATGGCTAGAGATAATTTTACACAGAATGTAAAAAATATATTGAAAGATAGAGTGGGAGGACGTTGTTCAAATCCATTATGCATGCGGGATACAGTTGGACCGAAGGGAAATATAGGAAGTGCAGTATCAGTAGGTGAAGCAGCTCATATATGTGCAGCATCACAGGACGGTCCGAGATTTGATCCCAATATGACAGAAGAGGAAAGAAAAAGTGAAGCCAATGGAATCTGGCTATGCAGTACATGCCATTCATTGGTAGATAGTGACCCGGAAAGTTATCCAGCTGAAGTGCTAAGAAAATGGAAGAATGATGCTGAATATGCGCAATATTGCAGATTACACGGAAGAACAGATTGCCTGGAGGCTTATACGATAGATGAAAAGTTGAAGGTTTTACAACTAATAAAACAAAATTTTGACAGTTTACATGAACGTTTAACATATGCGTATGGTTTATGGGAGTCGAATTTTTCGAGATTCATGAATGAATATGATTTGCAAAATGAGATAGATGAACATTGGGAATTATATAAGGATAATTTACAGGAAATATATAAATTTAATACATATGTGGGCAAAATGAATGAGGTAATGAAACAATATTCGTTATTTCTTGGAAAAACAATTTCAGAATTCATTATTTCCTATCTGAATAGGATTAATTTTTACTATGAGCATGATCAGATAGGGATTTATAATAACTATTGGAGCAAGTTCTTTGAAATGCTTGAGGAAAACTATGAGGAACTCGATGATTTAAAAGAACAATTTGACGAGGAATGTTTTAAATTGTGTGAATAAGGAAAATACAAAGCTTAGTAGTATGTTTTCGAATGTGTATGTGCAAGATACAGTGCTGTATATGATACGTGGCAGATTGTTTTTTGTGGATGCGAATCATGCGATGAGGTAAGAAAAGAAATCTCTGATGCGATTGATTTTATGAAGAAAAATAGATATACTATATAAAAGCCTCAAATATAAAAGAAAAGATTTGTGGAGGATATCATGAAAGAGTTTTATTTAAAAAATATAGAGTTGAGTAATTTTAGAAAATTTGACAATTCTACATACGAGTTGAATCCGCGGATGAACATCTTTATTGGAAAGAATGCATCAGGAAAGACGGCTGTTTTAGAAGCAGTTACTGTTATTTTGGGTGCATATTTGGCGGCTTTTAAGGAATATGTTCCAAGTAGATTTGGACATAATATTTCAGATAATGATGTTTTGAGAAAATCGTTAAAACTTGTGAAAAGTGTAGCGTTAACTGCAACGGTGAAACAATTTCCATGTATTGTGAGCAGTCAGATTATGTGGGACGGAAAAATAAAGAAATGCACAAGAAGTTTGGAAAAGGAAGGTGGAAGAACAAAATTTATAGGTAAAAATCCTATGAGAGAACTGGTCGCAGAATGGGAAGAGTCTATAAAAGCGGCAGATTGTTCTGATGAAATTCAAGTATATCCATTGGTATTGTATCTAAGTTCTGCAAGGCTTTGGAATGAGAATCGTACAGGAGAGATAGAAAAAATTCCAGGAAGAACAGATGCATATCAGAGATGCTTAGATCCAAAGAGAGGAAATCAGTCTTCATTTGAATATATTAAGCTGTTAGGTAACTTGGCGACAGAAGAGAATGATGGTATGCCATTACCTGCGTATGAAGTGATTATGGATGCTGTAAAATATAGTTTGGAAGAGGAATTATTACCAGAACAGCAGGTGATATATTCATCAAGATATGGTGAGATTGCAATAAAGAATCCAGATGGTACAGTTATTAATTTTTCAGCATTAAGTGATGGCTATCGTAATGTGATAAAAATTGTAACGGATATAGCAACTAAAATGTGTATCTTGAACCCATATCTTGGAAGAGATACATTGAAGAAAACGCCAGGTGTAGTCGTTATAGATGAATTAGACTTAAGTCTGCATCCAACATGGCAGAGAAGAATTGTTCGTATCTTAAAAGAACTATTTCCGATGGTGCAATTTATATGCGCTACTCATTCACCATTTATTATTCAATCATTAGAACCAGGTGAATTAATAGCATTAGATACATTTTTAGACGAAGAATATTCGGGACAGAGTATAGAAGATATTGCAGAGGATATCATGAAAGTTCCTATGGTGCAGTATAGTGAAAAGAAAATGAAAATGTACAAAGCAGCAGAAGAATATTTTAATGCGTTAAAAGGGAATGTATCTAAAGATAAATTGCAGGAACTTAAGGAGCGAATGGACTTTCTTTCAGCAGAATATAGTGATAATCCAGCATATGCAGCATTAATGAAACAAAAATATTTGGAAAAAAAGGTGGAGATAGAAGAATGAGACCTGTTAATAAAGGAGAGGCACCTAAGATCCAATTTCATGCTTTTTCATATGATATGGATATTCCACAATTAAATGAAACGTATTTACAGAAGCAAGGAAAAATCGAGAGACAGAAAGCGGAAAATCTATTTAATTTATTGAAACTTGATAATGTACCAAAGACACCAACAACTAAGGATCGTCGTTTCGCTACGAGAAATGAGGCTCGCAATTATGCGTTAGAGTGCAGAGAAGGATGGAGGCGTGTAAAAGGAACACGAGAAAAAGAACAGTATTTACGATTGATAAAGATGCTGGCACAGAGCAGCGGATTTTTTTCTGTTTGGATGAATATTTTCAAAGATGATGCAGAAGTAAAGAAAACATTAATAACTGTATTTAAGGGAACAAATGAAGAATGGTGTAAAGATTAAAGATATATTTACATAGTAAGTCATTGACTTTACAATGAAGGGCTTTTAAGTAGGAAGCTCTTTATTAAATGTCAAATAAACTACAGATGAAGTTTTGAAACTGTGTTGGATTACATTATATCGAATTGAGTTATTGGAGAAAAGATATACAATGAATATGAAAAAGTATTACAAAAAGGGAACAGAGAGTGAATGATGATAAATGCAAACAAAAAGATGGTAGTTGTTTATATGAAAGAAAATCCGGTTCAGCATAAAGGGAAAACTGGAAGAGAAGTTAATTTTGAGGATTCAAAACTGTTTACAGAGCCAGAAATAGAAAAAATATTTCAGGCGGCAGGTAAAATAGAAGTATTTTTTGAAGACATTTTTAGAAATGAATCTTTTAATGAGGCAGCTCAGGAGTTGTTTGAAGCACTGGGAACGATATATGCGCCATAGAGAAGTTGGGGATGGGAATGTATTTAAACAAATTACCAGTGAGATATATGATACAAATGAGGCATATGCTATGCTTTGTATTTTAAGAAATTATCTTGTACATTCCAACGACGTGGTGCATGGTGTGCACATCGGATTTGATGGGTTAAAGATTTGGACGGATCGGGATATAGTGCTTCGAGATATAGAATGGTCAAAAGCCAAAAAGGAATTATTACAGAGGCAGGAAAAAAAGATAGATTTGCTGAAAGTGATTAAAGACAGCAACGATGCTTTGAATATAATTCATGATAGTATGTTATCCAAGATTGTTACAGATGAGTTAAAAGAGCAATGCGAATTCCTTGTCAACATGGGGAAAAGGACAGTAATGATAAATTCAGATGTGTGGTTTGTATTTAGATTTACTGGTGATGAAGAAAATAAGGAAAACATTGCCCTGGGTTTGGGAGTGGATTATTATCAATTGTATTGGAACAGATATAGGGCAGTTTGGGAGAAACTGAATAAAAAATAAAGTTGCACTTGGGGGATTTAAAGGATTATACTGTAAAGCTGTAAACGTAAGTCACCACTTGTCCTTTGAATGTATATACGATAAAATATTACAAAGTGAGAATAATAAAAATGAAACTTAAAACACCGATTTACGTCAGTGTACTGAATGGATGAACTAGTGGTAAAAGACAAATGTATGTGAATCTAATGGGGCAGAGTTGGAGGACGTTGTTCAAATCTATCATGCATGCGGGATACAGTTGGACCGAAGCAAATATAAGAAATTCAGTATCAGTAGGTGAAACAGTTCATATATGTGTAGAATCGCAGGATGGTTCGAGGTTTGATCCTAATATGACAGACGAGGAATGTTTTAAATTGTGTAAAAGTAAATTCCATTTTAGGACTTCTGTGTAGGAAGTCCTAAAATAAAAACCAATAAAACTACAAACGAAGTAAAATAAAGGGATTACATTATATCGAATGGTTTTATTTTGAATAAAAGTGTATAATTTTTAAATTGACCAATAATATGTATCTGTTATGCAAAAACCAGGGCATGTGTGTTCTTGAAAAAGTGATGATTTGGAAAGAAGTATAAAAAATTGACTTTATAATAGATGCAGATAAAAGAATGCTAAGTGTTTATATGAAAGGGAAAAACTGGTTATGAATAATACACAGCCTGCAAATAAAAAGTCAAGGCTAAAATGAAAGAACTTTGAAAATTTTAT
>OBXA01000048.1_pt1 | contig 100404 bp, 98 predicted proteins | sample 1538121 | NCBI WGS metagenome assembly OBXA01 (sample SAMEA2580133, study PRJEB22360) | human gut metagenome | biome: human gut; feature: human-associated habitat; material: faeces | place: Denmark | collected 2008/2010 | reverse complement strand
ACGCTTTGAAGCCCGTCGCCAAGAGGATTTGAACCTCCGACCCCTCGCTTAGGAGTAGCACCGTTTGCTAGTAGGCAGCTCCCTCTTAGTGTTATATAATCCCTGTATTTCCTTACTTTTCACGGATTCAAAATGTTATCTCGTACCTCCGTGTGACCGCTAATTTTAAGGCGTTTTAGATGCTCCTTTTAGCAGGTGATTAGCAAGGGGCTTGAATTTAGGGAAATGGTACATTGTAAAACTCGTGCCGTCTAGTGCGGGCAACTCTCTTTTAAGACCTAAATAGTTTATGTGGTCTGCCCGCTATTAACTCCCGCAAAGACGTTATCTAAATGATAACATAATTGATATGGTTTTGCAATAAGAGCAGTATGTAAAAAGAGAGGACAGTCCGTATCTGGATTGTCCTCTTATGGTCATAAATTTTTTGCAAGCGATTTCAGCAACGCCGCCATTTCTGGATTGGCAAGCAGCTTTAGAAGCATTTCTTGGTCTGTCTGCGATGCCGTTTCAGCCTTTGTTTCTTCCTGCACTTCCTCCGCAGCGGGAGCATTTTTGCTTTGGTAAAATTGTTCTTCAAACCTCTGTGCATTTATCCGTCTGTCATCGTCTATGATATGGGAATACACATCAGCTACCATTTTGACCTGTGCGTGTCCAGAATCGCCCTGCACGGATTTCATATCGCCGCCGTTTAGCTTCAGCTTATAAGTGATGCTTGAATGGCGGAAGCTGTGAAAGACGACTGGCGGCAAATCATTATCCTTAATGAGTTTTGCCAATGCCCGATTGATGACCTGTCCCTCAATGGGTCTGCCGCAGGAAGAAGCAAATACCAGATTGAAGTCCATATATTCCTCCCCGAACAGCTCTTTGAGATTTTCTATATCCTCATGCCTTTTCATGAGCATTTCCGCTACCGTCTTAGGCAGGAAAATCTTTCGGATACTGGTCTTTGTTTTCGGCTCTTTCAGCACCAGAGCGGTGTGTGTGCTTGCCACCGCAGGCGGGAATTTGAATATAACGCCTTTTTCGCCCAACTGCTCCAGAGCATTTCGGTTGACACGTTGCAGCTCCTTATTCACGAAAATATAAGCACAATCGTTTTTAATGCTTCTTTCGGAAATATCAATACAGTCCCAAGTCAGACCGAGCATCTCACCCATACGCAGGGAACAGGAAAACGCAAGGTTTAACGCCAATGACAAATTATCATCATCGCAGACCTCTAATGCCTTGAATAAGGTTTCGGCTGTCCAGATGTCACGCTCCTTGTGTTCTTCTTTCGGGAGTGTGGCATTTTGTACGGGATTCCTTGACATCAGCTCCCACTTTACACCCTGATTAAAGGCGTTGCGGAGCAGCTTATGAATCTCTCTGACTGTATGGGCTGTGAGGTATTCATGGGTTGGCTTGCGGTTGTTGACTACCTTTGCCTTAACTGACAACAGGCTCTGGTAATATTTGTCCATCGTTCTCGGTGTCACTTCCTCCAGTTTCATATCCCCGATGAGCGGATTGATATAATTGAAAATCAAACTTCTTCTTGCTTCATAAGTTGACATTGCCCAAGTGTTCACGCCATAAATGGACATATATTCTTCAAGCAGGTCGCTGACGGTACTTGCGGTAGGGATGATAAATGTTCCCGTTTCCTGCTCAAATTCTACCTGCACCTTACGCTTTTTTGCTTCAGCATTGGTGGCAAAGGTTTCCCACTTTTGTCGTTTCACACCGTTTTCATCAGTATAGCTATAAACCACAGAATAACGGTTTTTTCTCTTTACGATAGATGCCATCTACAGCCACCTCCTATATTCTTGTATTGAGCCATTCGTCAAAGCTGCTCTTTATAATTCTAATGCCGCCATTCAGACGGACGCTCTGAAATACATTCTGTTTGATTAGCTTGTATGCAGTAGGGCGGCTTATCCCAAGTATCTGCCGAATTTCCGCAACAGAATAACTTTTTTTGTTCGGAGCATCCTGCGAAGCTCCATTTAATTCTGCAATTCGTTCTTCAAACATTCTGCCACCTCCTTATGTTCGGCAACTTTTTTATAATGGGATTGTGTCTTATACCAATCCTCAAAGCTGTCTATGTAAATCCGAGTATACATTCCAACCTTTACTGTCTGAAACGGCTGCTTTTGAAGCAGGTCGTAAAGGGTAGCTGTCGCAATTCCGAGCAAATCGGCTGTTTCTTGTACTGACATTGTGATAGCCGTCCAGTTCTTCCCTGGCGGGTCGCCATTGACCTTTTTATAATGAAGCTGATTAGCATACCAATCTTCAAAACTGTCTACCATCACACGCATCTTTCCTGCAATAATGATAGTTTCAAAATAATGCTTCTTAATAAGCCAGTAAGATTCTGTTTTTCCTAAACCGAGTAATCGCCGCATTTCTGGTACGGACATACTTTTTTTATTCATCGACTTTTCCTCCGTAATATCTTATTCGGCTCGTCAGCCGTTGCAATTTGCTATATAGCCAAGCGTTTTTGCTTGGCTATATAGTATTGCAATTCGGAGAAAAAGTGAAATGTGCGAAATCAGCTTTTCAGACCGTTTCGCACACTTGACAGGTATTCATTTGATTATCGAGCCATTCGTCAAAGCTCTTTTTAGATATACGGATATTTCCACCGATGCGGACGCTATGGAATACGCCCGATTTCACAAGACTATATGCGGAGTTTCTACCGATGCCCAAAATATCTTGTATTTCATCCACGGTGTAAATTCTTTTTTCATAAGGTATGCTCGGTATAGCTTCCGCTTCCTTATTTAATGTAGCAACTCTATCTTCAAACATCAGCAGACCTCCTTTTTCCCTTATGCACATTCTTAACACCGATACTGATAAGCAGGGGAGTAGTGATTTCTTCCATATAACACTCGTTAAGCTGCGTCAAGTGTTCTCTAAGCCGTTTTTTATCAATAGTGCGTATCTGTTCCAACAAAATAATCGAGTTGGCAGGAAGCCCCTCAATGCCGTTTAAATAGAAGTGTGTAGGCAAATCACTCTTTGATTTTTTACTTGTAATAGCAGCAACAATTACGGTAGGGCTGTGCCTGTTTCCTGTATCATTTGAGATGATAAGTACGGGGCGTGTTCCTCCTTGCTCCGAGCCAATAACAGGGTTAAGCTCTGCATAATAAATGTCGCCACGTTTAATAATTCTTTCCATAAGTGTCTGACCTCCCATCAGAATTTAGGCAGGTACATCCCGCCTATGTAACAGCCAGACACAAGGAAGTAATTAAGGTCGGGAGAGCATAAACAATTCTCTGTTTCCATAGACCGCCCTGCATCTGGCATTATGATAAAAGCATTTCAATTTGTCCTCGACGCCCCGAAATGCTATGGGAAGTCGCCAAACGGTCAGTAGCGAACTGACACCACAGGAGTTCCACCTCAACTGTCGTTCTGACAGAGCCGCCCTCATTGCCTGTGACGGGTTGGATACCGTTCGGACTGTGACTGGACGGGAGTACCATTATTCTCTTTGTGGGTCATGGCGAAATCGGGAGCTGCCCGATATTTTGAGTCGGTAAAGACTGGCTCACCACCTTTCATCGCTCGCTGCCATTTGGCAGGTCATGGCGTACCGCTGCACACGCTTATGCTCATCACAATCACAAAGAGGAAGTATTTGGCGAATGAGTATTCGGTTGTCAAGGAGCAGTCCCATTTTCGCCACACAAAGGAAAACAGGTGAAAGGGAATTAAGCCCTCTCACCTGTTTGCTCACTCAAACGCCAAAACACAGGTCACTATTTTAAAATTTTTTTCAAAGTTTTTAGTGCCGCATAAATAGACCCTTGAATGGTTTGATATTTGCATCCCTCCAATTCTGCAATCTGCTCATAGGTCAGTTCCCCGAAAAAGTAAAGTAGCAGCCTACGCCTTTGTGTTTCGGGAAGTTTTGCTATCGCCCTATGTAGCAATTCATATTCCATATTCCTCGACACAACATCCTCAACCGTTTCTGGTTTGTGAAATGCTCGGTCATTCAAGGTGGCTTCTGTCAGCTCGGAATGTTCAATATGCCTGCTTACCTTATTGAGATAGGATATATCCTCAAGCTCAAAGCGATTGAATAATCCATACAGCACCTTGTCAATTTCTATTGTCTGCAAAACACCATACAAATCTTTGAATGACAGGTAATACCGCCCGTTTGCTATCATCAACGTGTATGGGTTGTGCTTGTCCTTTTTCCGATTTGGATGCTTCTCATCCATTGTTGTTTCCTCCAATCAATCTGAATTTTTTGAAAATCCAGATTGGTCGGGGGAGAACGGCAGCCTACAGCGCAAATCTGCCTTTTACAGAGTTCTGCAAAAAACGACAAAAGAAAAACCGCAAAGGCTGTCACACCTTTACGGTTATAAGAGTATCTATTTCTATTTTGTAGATATTTGACTTCTACTTTGTGGGTATAAGAGTTCCATGCACGAGCATGGCTTTTTTTAACGCATCATCCTTATTCCTGCATGATGCTATGTATAGAACCGCTATTTGTGTTAAGCGGTGGTCTGGTTTAGACCAACACAAAGGAAATCCCTCCAAACTCAAAACAGAGAATGGGGGGATTTCTCATATAGGCATGACAAAACCGCCCACCGAAGCTCCGTTTTTTTTATTCGGTGGGCTTATCCAACCTATTCTGTATAAAGAAAGAGCCAATGAACTGCAAGTTTCCTCGCAAATTCATCGGCTCTGCGTCTGTGCGTCTGGCTCTTTGATGATAGTTACTTTTAATTGCTGAACATTTATAAGCTGTTCCCGCCTACACTTCGGACAAAAAAGCGGAAAATTAAGAAGTATCGTATTTTCTCTTATTTTTATCCGTGTTTTGTTTCCACAAACGGGGCAAAGCACCCATTTTTCATTTTGCATAAAACATCTCCTTTAATGTACTTCATTAGTTCCTGCAATAGCCGCTTGCTTTTCTGCTTCATTTAATTCTCTGTGAAGATGGATAGCCATAAATATCGTAATAATAGCAGAAAGCACATCTGCAACTGGCTGAGCATACAGAATACCATTCAATCCCCATATCATAGGAAGAACGAGAATAACTGGCACAAAGCAAATTCCCTGCCTGCAAGCTCCGAGAATAAAGCCCTCTTTTCCTTTTCCTAAAGCAAGGAATAATGAGGAATATACTGTATAGAAGCCAAACAGCATGAGAGAAATTCCATTTACCCTTAATGAACTTGCCCCTACTTTAATCATCTCCAGATTGCCACTTGCGAATTGTGACACAATGGATGTTGAAAATAAAGCCAGTATCAATCCATAAACAACACAAAACACGGTTGACCAGATAATAGAGGTTTTAATTGCTTCATGCAGGCGGTTGAATTTTTTCGCCCCATAACTATACCCTGCGATTGGCTGAAAGCCCTTAATAAAACCAAATATTGTTAGGCTTCCCATTGAAACAAGGCGTGTCACAACTCCCATTCCTGCGATTGCCGCATCTCCATAATCAGCCGCCGCATTGTTGATGAGAGAGATGGAAAGGCTTGTTAATATCTGGAACACAAGCGTTGGAATACCAATCTTAAAAATTTCCGATGCAACCTCTTTTGAAAGGCAGTAATTCTTTATTTTAAAATCAAATACACTCTTCTTTCCCAAAATATAGAATAGATACACCAGAGTAGATACTACCTGTGAAATTGCAGTAGCGATGGCGGCTCCTGCAACTCCCAATTCCAATACATAAATAAATATGGGGTCTAATGCAATGTTCAGTACGGCTCCCATCAGCAGAGCGCACATGGTCGTCTTTGCTGCTCCCTCACTTGTCACGATATTATTCATTGTGACATTAAAGACATTAAAGATGCAGGAAATAATATAAATACTTCCATATGTGACCGCATAAGGCAAAATACTTTCTGTCGCTCCCAAAATACTTAGTATCGGCTTTAGAAAAATGACAGACAGAATAATCATAACTGCCCCGACAAAAACGCTGCTGTATAAGGCTGTACTGACAACTTGATTTGCCTTTTCCTTATCATTGCGTCCTAACAATCTGGAAATGTAGGATGCTGCCCCATTTCCAAATAGCAGCCCTAAACCAACCACAACCTGTCCTAATGGGTACACAACTGAAATTGCTCCCATCTGGCTCTCTCCCAATCCTCCAACAAAATAGGCATCCACCAGATTGTATAATGCGTTTACCAACATTCCAATCATTGTCGGGATGCCCATTGCTAATAGGGCTTGAGGGATAGGTGCGTTACCTAATAGCTGCATTTTCTTGTTTTGTTGACTCATAATTAGCACTCCTTTTCTTGACTTTGAATATAAAGTATAGTAGTATAAATTACAGCAACCAAAGCTGCGTTGTATATACTACTATAAATTATAGTAGTTGTCAATAGAGAAAGGAGAATATCATGGCAACAATAGATTTAATCGTATTAGGAATGCTGAAAAAGGAAGCCCTAAGTGCTTACGACATCCAAAAATTGGTTGAATACCGCAACATATCAAAATGGGTAAAAATCAGCACTCCGTCAATCTATAAAAAAGTTATCCAGTTAGAGGAAAAAGGATACATTTCAAGTAACATAGTCAAAGAGGGAAAAATGCCAGAAAAGGCAATCTACTCCTTAACAGAAGCGGGTGAAAAGCAGCTTGAAAATCTTATGTTTGAAATTTCCGCAAAACCCATTCAAATCTTCTTGGATTTTAATGCAGTCATTGTCAACTTGGATGCCCTTTCGCCAGAAAACCAAATAAAATGCCTAACAGATATTGAAGATAATATAAAAACGCTAAAATCATATCTGGAAGAAAATTTAAAAGCGAAAGAAAATGTACCCGAAATCCCACAAACAGGTTTATCCGTTTTGCATCAACAATTCGTTCTTGCACAATCCATTGAAACATGGATTGAGGAATTAAAACTAAAATACAAATAATTACAATCCCTATAAGATACTTTTCCAAATAAGCAGAGCCGATGAACTGTGAGTTTATCTCTCACAAATTCATCGGCTCTGCGTCTGTGCGTCTGGCTCTCTGATGACGGTTACTTGTAAATTTTGTGCTTCAATCAATGTTTGCTGTTTGCATTTCGGGCAGTAGAGAGGATAATTTTTCAAAATTGTATCTTCTCTTATTTTGTCACGAGTTTTATTACCGCAAACAGGACATAAGACCCATTCAGTTTTTGCTATCATACGCTTGTTTCTCCCATTCTCTCAATTTCCTCCTGTAAATTCTTCAGAAATTTGCCTGCGTGTGCACCATCCATTTGCGTGTGATGAAACTGAAAAGAGATTGATAAAAGAGCTTTATCGCCATCAATACGATACTTTCCCCATATCATAAATGGATTATTGAAAATGCCGCTGTTCATTCCGATAGCACCATCCAACTCTACATTCACAATAGCAGATGTACCGATAACCATGTATTCTTCGGATAAGTCATGGTCAATACAAGTGCCTTGTACTTCTGTTGTATATCGCAGGTAATCGGCATTGAACTTTTCGAGGTTGTCCGTATAGGCAATATCGCAGGAACTAACCTCACCGTCTTTGTTTGCAACAATGGTGTTGACCGCAAGTTTATCATACTGTATTAACTTATTGCCCACAGGCAACAAATAAAATTCTTTTACGGAAGCGGCTGCCTTGCCAATACAAAAATCAAGGAGCATATTAAATTTCATATCATATTTTTTGCTCACTTTAATCAGAGGCATTACATCGTATGTCTTGAAAAAGGTAACCATAGGATTAGGAGCTTCCATCCAAAGTTCAAATGCCGAAGCTCTCGTAGTTTCTTTAGGATTTATCTCTTTTACGCTCATTACCGTTTCCTTTCATAATTTATAAATGGAGTCTGTTCTATTCTCATTCATTTGTGTCATTATCATTTTTCTTCGGAATACTTTGCAGGGAACACAAAGCGTTGGGTTGGGTATCCAAACTCTACTAAAAGCTCTCGTTCAGCAAAGCCAAGTTTTTGTAGTTCTTTGCGATACCCTGTATCGGCTTTATCTCCCTCCCGATAGGTTGTTATATAAATATCTTGTTCTGGGTAATAAACTTCCAATAATCCCTCCAGAAAAATCCTTTGTATACCACTTTTACGATATTGCGGATGTATGCCCATATACTCAATGCTGCACGGGGGAACGCTAAAAGCCATAGCGCCAATCAGCAAATCTCCGTCTTTTAAAACCAATGCCTGCTTATTCTTAATAAATATTTTTAGCTTATATAAATAGTCTGCTTCGTCTAAAACAGGGTATCCATCAACCACCAATCTAAGTAGCTTCATCCAAGAAGGAATATCAGCCATCACAGCAAATCGTATATCATTCTTTGTCAATGTAGTATTCAGTCGTTTGTTATGAATAGCAAATCGCAACTGCAAAGGGTAAAATTCTTGCCTATCACGATACTGTGCAGGTGATGTTTTATACATAGATGTAAACGCAGTAGTAAAGGACTGCTGACTTTCATACCCACAGATAAAAGCAATTTCAATAATTGGCTTATCCGAGAACACCAAAAGTTTTGCAGCTTCGGTGAGCTGCCTTCGCTGTATATAATCGTGGATTGTAAGCCCGACTGTTTCGGTAAACATACGATGTAAATGGTATTTTGAATAGTTGACTGCCGTGGCAACTGTTTCAAGGTCAATTTTCCCATTAAGGTGATTTTCGATGTAGTCAATGACCGCTTCAATACTGATAGCTGTTTTATTTTCCATACGAAATGCCTCCTTCCTAATAATAATGATAGCAAAAAATCCTGCCTGTGTTTTCACAATTCTTGCTATGTTTTGAAGTCAGATTATTTTAAACCTTGCTTTTTATCTTCCTCTATGTTTCGCTTTTTTCTTTTCTTGCCGCAGAACAAATTGACGTTCCTTTTCTGCTTCTTTTTGCTCACGGCTTTTTGTTTTTCTCTCAATTTTAGTTTGTTCGTGTTGGAGTTTTAGTGCCTGCTGTGCTTTCGTGCCAATGCCCTTGTTTTCTAATTGGCTGTTAATTTCCCGTTGCATACGCTTAGGATTGATTTTGTGTTCTTCAACCTTATCTGTCTTAACGGGTGGGCTAAATTTTAACTTATGCCAATTTTTAAGCAAGAAATCATATACTTCATAATCCTTTGGCTCTGCACCAAAAGTAATTTTGCAGACTTCATATTTGTCACCATCTATACGCTCATATAATCCTATCCAAAAAGGATTTTCAAACAAAATGATTAGGCTGCTTTTCATAGCCGTAGTATCAACTTTCCTTAAACTGACTTTCAAATGTGTCAAGCCATTCTAAAAGAGCTTGATAAAGAAGCCCCTGCTGCTCGAAAATAGTCTTACCAACAAGAGGAATATCGGCATAATTAACAGCATATTCCTCATTAGACTTTGCCGAAGCAGTAATGCTTTTTCGCAACTTCTTTACTAAATCCAATGCTTTTTCCTTATCCATTTTGTTGAGGTTAGTAATGACAACATTGAAATCAAATAGCAAAGATACTTCCTCGCTTGCATAAGTGTCCATTAACTGTTCAAAATAGGAACGTCCCTTATCTGTAATGGAATACACTGCTTTATCTGCAAACTTATCCCCTTTAACAATGTCGCTATTAAGATAACCTTTTTCGTTAAGCTGAATGACTTTACGATAAATAGATGGCACACTTATTTTAGTCCACCGTGAAAAATGATGATAGTCTACATCCTTTTGAATGTCATATGCACTTTGCGGTTTTTCCAACACGATACCGAGTATTACTAAATCTATTGATGACATAATAGCACCTCCACTTTTACTATCATCAATATTACTATTATTGATAGTAAAAGTCAAGAGAACGCCACTTTATTTATCTTGCATTTCTTTCCATTTCTTTATCGCCAATATTTTTATTGAGCCATCTTTGCATAACTTCTATCTGTTCCCCTGTATGAAACCAATGCTCTCCATTTCCCATTACTTCTAAGCCACAGTGAAATTTTTGAGAAAAATATTCCACCTCATCACGGTCAATCAAATTGTCATTCTCACCATATAGTATTTTAGTAGGAGCTTCCCATTTTGTAATGGGATGTGATGACGCATATTCCCAATACTCCCACGAGAACGTTTGACCAAATGTGGTTGATATAATAAGCTCTTTCTTTAATTGTTCCTCTGAAATATTTGCCCAACTCATCATTTTTAATATGAGCCGCTTCATATCGAGGACAGGCGAAACAAAAAGACAATTTCTCAACCTTTCGTTGCCGAAACTTAACATACTGAACCATGCCCCAATGCTGTTTGCAAATAAAGAAATTCGTTCCCAATGCTCCTTTGCAAATTTCATAACCTCGGTCAGTTCTGGTACAATATGCCACGGGTCAAAAGAATTTACTTCGCCTTTCCTATTTCCGTGTTCTGGTAAATCAATGCTTAGTATTTGATAACCATGTCCACAAACAAACTCGGCAATATTATACGCTTCCTCCTTATTTCCCCCTTGACCATGAATATATAAATACACATTACGAGATGGATTCCCCAAAATGATTGCAGGGATATTATTGATTTTGATTTCTTTCTCTGTAATAGTCATTTCCAGATACCTCAATATCTTAATTGCTCTACTTGTCCAGATTTAATTGCTTGGATATTCTGAGCAATTTTTTCTTCTGACCAATCCCACCATTTTAATCTAAGTAGCTCTACGATTGTTTCATCATCAAATCGTTTTCTAATAGATTTTGCAGGTACACCGCCCACAATGCTATATGGCGGCACATCTTTGGTGACAACAGCACGAGTACCGATAATTGCTCCATCTCCAATCGTAACACCTGCCAAAATAACCGCTTCATAACCAATCCAGACATCATTGCCGATAATAATATCTCCCTTATTATCCCATGCCTCGGTAACATTCTTTTTCTCAAGCTCCCATTCCTCAAAAAACAAAGGAAACGGATAAGTAGATAGAGATGCCATCGTATGATTTGCGCTATTAAAAAGAAATTTTGCACCGCAGGCGATAGAACAAAACTTCCCTATAATGAGCCTGTCATGGTTGATAGGATATTGATATAACACATTATTTTGCTCAAACTTCTTAGGGTCATTGACAAAATCGTTATACATCGTATAATCGCCAACCTCGATATTTGGTCGGGTAATCACATTTTTTAAATAAACCGTTTGCGTATCTCCCGTTCTTGGATAAATACTCTTTGAATTTGCCATATTTTATCTTCCTCCTGCCATCTAAAGCTATATATCAAATTGTACCTGCTCAAGAAATATTCTCAATACACCAAACAATACAGATGCAATCAGTAGAAAAAGAGAGCTGCCTTTCAGACAGCCCTCCGTAATCATTTTTGATATATTATTTTTCTTATGGCATAAACCGAAAGATAGTATTCGTCAGCAAGTTCTTCAATCGAAGCACCATTCTGGTATTTGTCAATAATGGCTTCATTCCGTTTGTTGAGTTCCTTTCGGTAGCCAGACAATTCGCCCCATGATTTATGCTGTTCGTCTTTAGCAGGGATATAGATATAGCCTGCTTGAACGTATTGTTGCAGTTCCTCGACCAACATATCAGGGAGAATTTCGCTTGCATTTATATATTTCATGCGGGCTTCCTCCTTGATTGATAAAGTCAAGTAGCAAAGCCAGCAATATTCTTTTAGCGACTTATAATTACTCCATGCAAATGTCGCTCATTATACTGGCTTTGCATGGAGCCGTGCATCGTTGCTCCGTTTTTTGTTCTGGCACATAATCTCACCACCAATGTTTCTGTTTTCTGCCTGTGATTATAGCATGGGAATATACACAAATCAAGTGTTCAAGCAGCACCGTCCTTTTAAAATACGAATTTCAATTTCTATAAACAAGAAAGTATATCTCCTATATGTAGAGATTGCACATCGTTTAACTGGAACTCCTATTTCTGTACAATATAAGCGTAAAAATCGCAAGTACAGGTGGTGAGAAAATGAACAAAAATATAGATGATAACGATATTGACATTGAACTGGATTTTGACTTCACACCGATAGGCTTGGCTATTAAGAAAGCCCGTGAAGCAAAGAAGATAACCAGAGAACGGTTGGTCGAAAATCTCGGCATCTCAACCAGACATCTTCAATCTGTGGAAAATGAGGGGCAGTTTCCGAGCTTCAAACTGTTTATCAAGCTCATTACAATGTTTGACGTATCTGTTGACCAGTACATATTCCCCGACAAAGAAGCAGAAAAAAGCTCCGCCCGCAGGCGACTTGATTCGCTGCTTGACACATTAGATGATAAGGACTTATCCATTATAGAAGCGACTGCATACAGCCTTTATAAAGCCAAAGAGCAGGCAGAGAAGTGACATTCTCTGTCTGTTTCAATATGCTTTGACCTGTTTTGCTATATACAGCACAACTTCCTCTGGGGTCGGCTTTTCGCCTTTATATTTTATCTTCTTCCAATACGCCTGTACCGCAGGGTCGTCCGACTGCATGGCATCATCAATCGCTTTCTGGATTTCACACCTTACCTCGTCTACGGATATGCCCTCTTTCCTTGCTATTTTCTCAAACGCCCTTATGACCTTTGACTTATCCATCATATAAACCTCTCTTTCTTTTGTGGTATCTGGAAAGCACATCAATTTTTCAGATATGTTTTGCATATCCTTTTCGGATATTTGCGTTATTTTAACATATCCTAATGGGATATACAATACTACAAAAGGCGGTGAGGACGGATGAAAGAAATAGATTATAAGGCGATTGGTGCCAGAATTAAATATTATCGAAATCAGAGAAACATAACACAGGCACAGCTCGCTGAAACATCAAGTGTTGAGCCGTCTAATATCTCCCATATTGAACGGGGAGCAACAAAGGTCAGCCTGCCGACTTTATTCAAAATCGCAAATGCTTTAGAGGTTTCCTTAGATGATTTGGTGTACGACAGCTTGGAAAAGACGCAGCATATTTCCAACAAAGAGCTTAATCATATTCTTTCCGATTGTAGCGATAAGGAATTAAAAGCCATTATCGAAATGGTAAAATCAACAAAATCTATACTCCGAAAATGATATGTATAGAACAGCCCGTAATGAGCTGTTCTTTTTTTAATAGGCAGGTACACCATAGCCATAAATAGAGCTGCTGCCGACAGAATACTGATTCTGTTTGCAGGCATCGCCAGAGTTACCCTCCACGGTATAAACAATGCCATTCTCACATTTCTCCACGATACCCACATGGTCGGTTGTTCCGTCCCCATCCCAATCAAAAAAGATAATATCGCCTGCCGATGGCTCATAGCTTCGGCTTTGCCATTGCCCATTGCCGCTAAACCAGTCCACACCGTCCGAGCAAAGTGAAAATCTTGGTACGATGCCGCTGTCCAGATAGCCGCACTGGTCGGCACACCATGACACAAAGCAGGCACACCATTCCACACGCCCGTCAAAACCATACCAACTCCAATAGGGCTGTCCGCCCTCATTGCCGAGCTGTGTCAATGCAACTTCTACAATCGCTTGGTTGCCGCCGCTTGTAAATGCCCGTCCGTATGGATAGTACCGCAGCACATGGGCGGGGTACTGCGTATCGCCGTAACTGTCCCAACCTAACCGTGCCGCCTGCATGGTGGAGAACTCCACCGCATTTGCATAGGAATAACCGCCATAGTTGCTCTTTGCCCATGTGATATAGCCATTTCCAAAATTGTAGCCCTGCAAAGCGAGCTTGATACGCTCCATGTCAATCGGGTTTTGCACCTCGGCGGAGATAAGCGCAGCCTTTAGCTCCTGTACGCCGCACTCAATGGAATACTCTGGGTCTTGAATCCCATTCGGCTCATGGGGATACCTTGTGTTAAAGCTGCCCTCCGCCGCCTGCATGGGGTCAAGCCCACGCCCGCCGCTTTCCTGCATCATCACCGCTTTGATAAGCTCCACATATTCGGGGATGCCGTACTGCTTGGCATATTTCTGTATCAAAGGCTCATAAGCTTCCACTTCCGCACTGACAGGCGTATAGGAAGTGCTGCTGCTTCCTCCGCCAAATAAAGATACGGCGTAGCCGAGCAGGACAACGATTAAGATAATCACAATGGCAATCCAACCGCCTGCGATTAAAGCGGCAATCAGAGCCTTTGTCCCTGCGATAATCGCCTTGACTGCGGCAATGGTAGCTTTGACCGATGCTTTTGTCGCTTCGGCTGTTGCTTTTGCGGTGGCTCTCGCCGCCTGCGCTGCTTTCTGGGTCGCCTTAACGGACGCCTTTGCCGCTGCCTGTGCGGTCTTAGCGGTCTGCTCTGTCGTCTTGATTGCCGCCTTAGAGGTCGCCTGCGCTGTTTTGACTGTCCTCTCGGTGGTCTTGACTGTGCCTTTTGCTGTGGATTTTACCGCTTTTTCCGCATTTCTGGCGGTGGTCTTTACCGTCTTTTTCCCCTGTCTGCGGGTCTTTATCAACTGTCCCGCACCTGTCTGGGGAGCTTCGCCTTTAACCGAAACATCGGGAGCAGGGGACAGGCTCGCAGTTCCGTGACGGATCTGCGAGCCTGTCTGTTCTGCAGCCTGCTGTGCCTTTTTCTGTTCGGCGGCTTTTATTGCCCTTTTTGTTTTAAAATCAGAGAGCTTATCCTTTGCCTTACCGATATTTTCTCTGGTAGTCTGAACACTTTTCTGCCCCTGCTTGTTAAATTGATGGATGCCCTCATCTCTAACACGCCCTGCGGCACGGGATACCCTGTCAGACGCATATTCGACAGGAGAATTTTCATCTGTGTAATATCCCTGTTCCGCCTTATCCTTAGTTTTGGCATAGGCGTTTTTCATACGCTGACTGGCAATGGCGGCTTTGTCGATGGTCTTTATCGTCCCCTTGACCGCATCTCTGGTCTTTATATCAGCCATACAAAACCTCCTTTCCCAGAGGATTTGCGGTCATATCAGTTTATCTTTTTTGCCACCACCGCAAGCCTGCCATTCTGGGCAGAATATTCGCAAGTGGAAAGGGTAATGAGCCTGTCGCCATACTCGGCGGTCACGCCTGTATCATACAGGGCAAGCTCTTTGCACTTCCCGACAAAAGCATCAAATTCCTCCTCATTCTCCGCATCCACAAAGTCATAATAGCGGTAGCCCTGTGAGCTGTACGCCACGGTCTTAAATACGGCGATGATTTCATACTCCGCCTGCTCTGTGAGGGTATCAAACTGGATAGTCTTGTGTTCCTCATAAAAGCTCTGGGATTTGTAATCTTCCAACGCCCCGAATATCCTGCCCCCTGTGATATGATGACCGTAAATAATGAGATTGTCGCTTGTGGCAATATCGCAGTTCTCTTGGATATACGGTACGCCTAAATCGCTGTATTCCTTTTCAAAGTTGCGCTTCAGATAGAAGTTCGGATTATTCTTGGTCTGCATGACAGGATAGTTGATGGTCGTGCCGGCAATGGAAATCCAACCAACCATATCCTCATTCTGCAAATACAGTTCCCTGTACTTCGCAAGAATGTCCTCGCCCTCGCTGACAGGCTCATCCGTCTGCTTTTCTTCCTCATCGGGAGCGTTCTCTACCACCTCGGCAAGCTCCTCAAAGGCTTCTGCCTGTTCGTCCACCTGTGCGTTATGGTGGTAGATATGATAGCCGCAAAAAGCCGCCGCACCTAACAGGCACACGGCGGCAATGATACAGATAACAGATTTATATTTTTTCAAATTCATAGGCTTTTCCTTTCTTTGATTTTGCCCTGCTTTCTGGGCATAATGGTATGCCCGCAGGGTGTTTCTCTGATTTTTACCGTGCATATTCATTCTGTTTCTTAGGGGCAGGAAGCTCCCTGCAATACTCTGGATACCTTACCTTGATGTCCTCCATGAAGTACGGAGCGAACTCACAACAGAATAATTCCTCTGGCGTGAAGTACCGTTCCCGTCCCTCCTCCGTATAACCGTTCCAGAGGTTAAAGGCAAGATGGCATACTTTGACCGTGCCGCTTGTCTGCCAGCCTGCGTGCATCCCCTCTGGCTCAATACAGTCATTTTTAAAATCAAACATCTGATTGATGTTCCTCCGTGTTTCTCCTGCAATCCCCATGACATAGAAAAATGCCCTGTGGTAACAATCATTGACCCTGCATTTCATCATATTTTCGAGAAAGAAATCCCGATGGGCTGTATTGCGAAATCTAATATCCGCCATTTTCTGATACCTCCTTTATCCTTTTTTGTGCAAGTGCATAATAATCCCCGCTAATCTCCGCACCTAAATAGCTCCTGCCGTTGATTATCGCCGCCAGAGCCGTGCTGCCCGTTCCCATAAATCCGTCAAAGACAAGCTCCTCTGGCAGACTGGAAATCTGTATGAGCCACGATAAAAACTCCACGTTCTTGACGGTGGGGTGGAATATCTGGTGTTTCCGAAGCCACGAGGAATTATAGGTCGCTTTCGGGTATTCCTCCCCAAACCAACAGGCGGGAAAACGTGACTTATACTCCCGATAGGGCTTCCTGCCTGCATGGGGCATACCTCCGTATCGGTTTGGCAGCAAAGTAGTACGGTTGAATACCCGCCGCCCTTTCTGGCAGAAGATAAGCCATTCCGCATTATTGGCAAAGCTGCCCTGTAAATCGCCTATTCCGCCCACATTGCCTTTTTCAATGACAAGGCAATTCTTTATCTGGAAGCCTGCCTGCTTCAAACAATCATAGTGATAGGGATAACAGTCAAAGCGGGTAAAAAAATAAGCATGGGCGTTATCCGCAAGGATACGGTAGCTCTCCCATGCAAAGCGTTCATAATCTATGCCTGTATCTCCCTCCAGTATCTGGTGTTTTTTTCTTGTAAAATGATTCTGATAGGAGATGCCATAGGGCGGGTCAGTCAATATCAGCGATACAAATCCATTGGGGATATGTGCCATCAGCTCCATACAGTCTGCATGGTAAATCTGGTCATGCAGGTTGGCAAAGTCTGATATTTGCTGTCCGTTCTCCACCGTCCTTAAACCTCCCCGAATTTTGTTGTCATCAGTTTATAAAGCTCCGTATTCTTCGGGAACTTATTGACAAACGGCACAAGGGAGCTGCCGACTTTCAAAAGCCCCTGTCCTGCGCCGACATTCGTGATATAGCTCATCTGCAAATCGGAGATGTTAAGGAGCTTCGCAAGCTCGATACGGTCTGTGGACGCTTGATTTAACATGATGATAAATTCGCTGTTGGCAAGCATCGTCCTCGCCGTATGGCTCTGCAAGAGGTCGTCCACGTTCTGCGTGATACCCGTACAATATGCACCATACTTACGCACACGTTTCCACAGGGTAAAGAGGAAGTTGGCACTATACTCATGCTGAAACAGCAGGTAAATCTCATCAATGAAGATAAACGTATTCCTGCCTTTCGCCCTGTTCATCGTGATACGGTTTAAGATGCTGTCGAGGACAACGAGCATACCGATAGGCTGTAACTGCTTGCCTAAATCCAGAATGTCATAGCAGATAAGGCGGCTGTGGGTGTCCACATTGGTATGCTTGGCAAAGGTATTCAGTGACCCGTCCGTAAACAGCTCAATGGCAAGGGCGATTTCCTGCGCTTCTGGCTCACTCTGCTTCAGAAGCTCCTCACGGAAGTCCTGCAAGGTCGGCGGCGTTCCCATATAGTTGCCCTGCTGATAATAGCGGTACACGCTTGCCGTGCAGCGGTCAATGATGGATTTCTGCTTTGCCCCCAGACTTGCGCCGCCGATGAGCTGCTCACATAAGGATAAAATAAACTCCGATTTCAGAATGACGGGGTTTGCACCGTCACCGTAATCGGAGTTCATATCCATAGCGTTGATATGGTTTTCACTTGTAGCGGATATATGAATGACCTCTCCCTGCATGGCTTTCACAAGGGGAGAATACTCACGCTCTGGGTCTATGATGATGACATCGGCATTGGGGTCGGTCAGAATGATATTCGTCATTTCCTCCTTTGCCGTAAAGGATTTTCCTGCACCAGACACGCCAAGGATAAAGGAATTGCCATTCAAGAGATAGCGGCGGTTTGCGATAATCATATTTTTACTGATAACATTCTGCCCGTAATACACGCCGTTCTCGTGATAGATTTCCTGCACACGGAACGGGATAAACACCGCAAGGCTCTCTGTCGTGAGGGTACGCAGGGCATCAATCTTCCGCACACCAAAGGGCAGGGCTGTGTTCAGACCGTCCATCTGCTGATATTTCAGCACCGCAAACTGGCAGAGATGCTTTCTGGCTGTCGTTAAGAGGGCTTCGGTATCGCTGTCAAGCTGTTCTTTCGTGTCTGCCGTATGCACCATCGTCAACACTGCAAACATCATCCTCTGGTCACGGGTCGTCAAATCGTCCAGAAATTCCTTGCTTTCCTTTCGCTGCTGCTCCATGTCATAAGGAATGACCGCCGAAAAGTTGTTATTCTGGTTCTGCTTCCTCTGCCAGTTCGTGATGTTGGTTTCCACACCGAGCAGGCGGTTTTCCACCTCCCGCACGGCTTCGTCTGTGGGAACGGGGATAACGTCAACGGACAGCATCATGTTTCGGTTTAACTCGCAAAGCTCCGCCACCATGCTGTCCTTGATATAGGCAGCGTACTCTCTAAGGAAAATCACACGCCCGTACCTGTCGCCCATACGGAAGTAATCTTTTTCAAACTCAAAAGTGTCGGGGCAGATATAGTCTTTAAAATCGTGACCTTTCCGCATGGTCTGTACCATATCAAAGGAATATGCGGTTTCCTCGCCTGTTCGGTAGAAGTCATGGAAGATACGCAGCTTATCATTTGCATCCAATTCCGTACACTTGGAGCCGAGCCGATTGAAATGCCCGATGAGGTCAGCACCGATACGGGCAAAGTAGCTTCTGGCTTCCTCAATATTTTTCTTATTGACGGAAATGGTCACATACTTATCCTGCACGATAGAATTTGCCCCTGTCGCCTTATCAAGCAGCATCCTGTTGTATTCCTTACGGTATTTATCCAGACCGTCCTCCGCCATCGGTATTAAAATGGTCTGCTCAAAATCCCTGCGGTTTAAGCGGCGGTTGTTGATAGTGATTTTTGTGGTCGCCCCGCTGTCAAGGGCATTGAGAAGCTCTGAATATTCAAGGAACATGGCTTCCTTATCCTCACGGCTCGCCACGGCATAATTGATGTCCTCAAACTTATAAGTCTTGGCATACTTGTTTTTGCCAACGAGGAAAATGCCGTCCTCCCAGACGGTTTTCATGGGGATGACTGCCTGCACCGACTTCGGCACCACAAATTTCTCCCTGTCCTGCTTTGACATATTTCTAAGCGTCTTAATCATGGCTTACCTCCTTACGCTTTCTTGATTTTTTTGCTTTCTTTTTCTCTGACATTTCCCCCTGCCGTTTCTTTTTCTGCTTCTTCGCTGTGAATGGCAGCCCTTTTTCCCTTGCTTCGATGTTCGGTTTCAACACTCCGTAATAGAGATTGTCTGGGAGAAACAGGAGCTTTTTCGGCATCATAAACTCGGATTTAAACCACGCCCAGACAAACTGCTCGGCGTTCATGCCGTTATATCTGACAAAGCCCATCGCTGCAAACGGGGCGGCTCCCAGAATACACATCCAACTAAGGGTTTCCGTGCCAAAGTGCGGGCGGAGCAGGAAATACAATCCCACCGCCACTCCAATGGCAAGAAGCGAAAAAATGAACTGCCTTAACGACAGCCCGAAAAACATGGATTCCGTATAGTTACGGATTTCTTTATTTATCTTGACTTCCAATTCATACACACCTCCTTATCGCTCTAAATCTTCATGCTTACGGTGGGGATGTTTCTGTATCTCCCTCTGCGGTACAACAAACAACCGTCCATTGCGTTCTTTTGCCTGCGTAGGATAACCTAAGACTTTCAAGGCTTTCTGCAGGTCGGATGCACAATCCCTGTCCGTCTGGCAGATACCGATTGCTAAATAAATCTGCAATTCCCCGTACCATTTTTCATTCTGAAAATTATCTGCCCGAAAAAATATATCCTGTTGGATTTCTTCAAGCGGCTTCTCAAACAATCCACGGTACTCCGCTTCAAAATCATACATAGCCATACCTCCTATAAGCCCATCATTTCCCGTACCACACGGTCTGCCATCTTGACCGCACCGACTAAGACGAGCATATTGAAAACAAGCTCCCCGACATAGCTCCATACCATTGTGACCGCCGCCGCATCGGGATTGACCACGGGCGGGGAAGCCGCAAACAGGGAGAAAATGATACAGCCGAGGACAATGATTGCCCCCTCAAGGCACACGGCGGCATAGCTCTTGATAAAGCTCTTGCCGACACTCTGGCTCGGCTCCCCCGCAAAAGTGGAAAGCGGCACGGGAGCGATTGCGGTATAAAGATAGAGTTTGAAAAACCTGCCGTACACCGACATAATCATGATGAACGACAATACTGTAATGAACAGACCGCCAATGAGCGTTACCGCCCACAAAGGGATACTCTCAAAAAAGCCGCAGTCCTCAACGGCTGTGACAATCTCCTGCGGCAACACCGTCTGGGATGCCGAGCCGAAGCCTGCGGCGTTCATAATGGTTGAGATGATACCCTGCACAATCTTAAACAGAGCCATCATCAGCTCCAATCCATAGGTCACAGCTCCTTTGGCAAGGGCAAATCGGATAAAGAGCTTTACAGCGTGTTCGGGTTTCTTGACTTCTGCGAAGCTGCCGCAGGTTTTCATCATACCCACGACAAAGAACAGCACAAGCAGGGCAAGCCCGACAGCCTGCAATGCCCCGTGTATATCCACGATGACATTCCATATCGCACCGCCCTTGAACTGTTCTGGGGATTGGGTGATGAGCGTCCATATCTCGGCTAACTTCTCATTCCATGTGTTAAGGGCGTTCTCTAAATTCTGTACCACCCAGTTATCAGACATTTGACCACCTCCGTTCTTAAAATTGGCAGACGGGGCAGCTCACCGCTGTGGCCTGCCCTGTCTATCCTGTTGTCTTTCGGGTCATAGTCTTAGCCTGTGATAAGAGTCAGAATCTCCTTTGCAAAGGTAATGACGATACCGCCCGCAAGGGTCAGAAAGCCGTTAGACCTCTGGCTTGGGTCATGGGACTGCAAAGACAAGCCCACCTGCACGATGCCCCATCCGAGCAGGATAAGACCAACCGCACGGATAAGACCGAAAATAAAATCAGAGAGGTTATTCACTACCGTCAACGGGTCGCTTGCGGCAAAGGCTGTCATGGAAGTGCCGAGTACCATTGCCCCTGCCATAACCATCACGCAGTAGAAGCGGAAGCCTTTTCTGACCTTTCCAGTCATAGGCAGCTTGGTAGTTTCTTTCTTCTCATTCTTCTTAAAAAGTTTCATAGGGTAAATCCTCCTTATAAATTGAATATTTCTTCTAAGTCCTCCTCGGACAGAAGCTCATAGGAAGTGCTGACAGGTTGGGGCGCAACGGCGTCCTTTGGAATATCCCCGTCAAACACAAGGGTTGCGACAGCCTGTGTCGGCTCTCCGTGAAGATAAGGCGGCTGACCTCCATCGGTTGTCAGTTTCACATTCGGGTGTTTCAGAATGTCGTACTTCAAATCCATCACAGGGCGTTCCCCACGCACAAAAAGAAGTGCGTAGCGGTTGTCAAGCATACGCACCTCGTCTGGCGTTAGAAGCTCACGCCCCGATATTTGATAGTTGGTTGAATAGTTCCCGCTGCGCCCTGTGCTTTTCCCATAGGTGTTCGTGTCAATGGTCGCTTTTCCTAAAAGTTCTGACACATACTTATGGGTACTCTGCTCGTTGCCGCCCAGATAGAGAAATTCATCGCAGTTGCCGACAATGCTTTCCCATTGCTTCTCAAACAAGGCTTTGAGCTGTGCCAGATTTTGCAGGATTATGGAAACCGACACGCCACGGGAGCGCATCACGCTCAAAATCTTGTCGAAGTCATCTGGCAATGAAACATTGGCAAATTCGTCCATGATAAAGTGGCAATGCACAGGCAGGCTCCCGCCGTACTTATGGTCGGCAAGATAAAAGAGCTGTTGGAATAGCTGCGTGTATAAAATCGACACCAGAAAGTTAAAGCTCGTGTCGTTGTCTGGTATCAGAGCGAACAGAGCCACTTTCTTTTCTCCCAGAGAGGGCAGGTCAAGCTCATCGGTGGCGGTCAGTCCCGCAAGGCTCTCCAGATTGAATTTTTCAAGCCGTGCGGCAAGGGTTATCTGGATGCTCTTTAAGGTCTTTGCGCTTCCGCTGTGGTAATCCCTGTAATACTTGAGTGCGATATGCTCTGGGTTTTCCATCTCCAGACGGTCAAACAGTTCATCAAGGGGGCTTACATAGCTGTCGTCATCCTCACGGACTTCGCCTGCACGAAGCAACTCCATGACCATCGGAAAATTCTGCTCGTCTGGCGGGGCTTCGTATTTCAGATAGAACACTAAAGATAAAAGCAGCATACTCGCCGCCGTGTCCCAGAACGGGTCTTGCGACTGACTCCCTTTCGGTGTGGTCGCCTTAAACAGATTTGTCACAAGACGCTGCACATCATTGTCGCTCTTTAGATAGACAAAGGGATTGTAGCAATGGCTCCTGTACATATTGATAAGGTCAAGGACACGCACCTCATAGCCCTGTTTCTCAAGCAGACCGCCGATGTCACGGACAATCTCGCCCTTTGGGTCTAAAATGACCATTGAGGTGTTGCACTGCATGGCGTTGGGCTTACAGAAAAACCTTGTCTTTCCTGCACCAGAGCCGCCGCAGACTAAGATATTTAAGTTGCGGCGGTGTTTTTTTCCATCCAGACCGATACGGACATTCTGGGTCAGAAGCTTATTGGCGGACGGGTCTTTGTCACGGTACTTCTTATTCAATGCTTTCGCATCGCCCCATTTCGCAGAGCCGTGTTCTTCCCCTCGGCGGTAGTTCCTGCGTGTGGAGAGATAGATGCCGATACCCATGCCATAGGCAAGCAAAAAAATAAGGACAGTCTTTACGCTGTCCTCACACACCGTTATAGAAAACGGGTTATTGATTGCCGTTGGCAGGTTTCTCACTATCTCCACAAGACCGCCGCTGACATAGGGAGCTGTCAGCAGGGCAAGCCACACGACAGGAATGATGCCGATAGCCGAGAAGATGAAGCCCGCCTTTCGGTTGTTATCGTTCTTCATTGCACCTGCACGGCAGCACCCTTACTTTTTTTGTCGGGGCGTGTGCCACCTTGCTTATCAGCTCGTCCACAGGGTCGGTGGGGCGTTCCTCCTGTATCTGCTGCGTCCGCAGGGTATTTAAGGCATTGATGACGATATTCTTATCGTACTTATCCAGTGCGATATGGTATCGTTCTTCTTTCATAGGCTGCACCTCCCGTTACCGTTCCTGCTCTTTGGATTTGGCAGGCTTGTTCTTTTCAAGGCTCTTATACATATCGCTCTGGATTTCCCCCAGAACATCACGCATGGAATTAAGCTCTCCCTTAAACGCCTGCGTATCCATGCCGTCAAACTCTTTCGGGAGCCTGCCGAAGTTAAAGCCTCTGGTGTCCACGCCATAACGGGAGCTGACCATATAGGCAACACAGAACGATTTGAAATCGGAAGCATCACGGCTCTCGTTATGCTTAAAGTCAAAGACTGCCGCTGATACCTCCTTTGCCATACTGACAAAAAGCTGTTCCTCGGTCATGCCCGTTTTAATAAAAATGGTCTGCTGCCCGCTGTCATAAAAGGCAGGCATTTCAAGGTCATCCACAGGCACAAAGGAAACGGGGCTTGCGTCAATCATAGCCGACACAAGCTCACGCATGGATTTTGGCTCCTGCGCCTGCTGCCTGTCCTTTGCCGAGGTCTGGGAAATATCATAGACCACTTTGGCATTGTAGCCGACAGCCTTTGAGCCATCGTCACGCTTGTACTCTTTCCCAGGCTCAAGGATAGTGATTTTATCCGCATCCTTATCCACATAGACACGGCTCTGTTTCCAACTGCCGTAATCTTTAAGCTGTGTCGCTTCGGGCATCTGTGCCGCCACTAAAATAGCATTGTTGACCGAGTAGCGGTCAAAGCGTCCCTGCACATCAAGATATTGCTGAAACGCCCTGCCGTCCGTCATCATCTCGGAACAGGTGGCGTCCACGAGGGCATAGGCTTCCTCCCTCTGGGCTTTTTTCTGTGCAGCCCATTCCTCTTTGTTAAAAGGGCGGCTGCCGCCGTTAAAAACATCATAGATACTCATTATCTCGCTCCTTTCGATTTTTTCGTTTTTTTCCGCTTCGGGGGCTGCTTATGCTTTGTCTGCGCCTGCGGCTGCTTCTTCGCCTTATCGGACGCAACGTTTTTATCAAGGGCAGGGGACGCAGCCGTTTCCTGCTCTTTGCGGCTCTCCTTAATCTTCCGCAGTTCCTCCTTGACCGATGGCTTTTCGTCCTTAGTCATAGTAGCCCCCTCTGCGGACTTCTTTGGCTGCTTTAAGGTAGGCTCGGACAGAGGGGATTTTTCTGTCTTTGCCACCGAGGGGTTTGGGGCATTTTCCTCTTTCTGGACAGGCTTGCCCATAAGGGCATCAAGCAACTTGTCTTTCTCCGCCTTTTCCTGTACGCCGATGTCTGGCTCTGGCTGTCCGTCTGTTGCTTCTTTCCCGTCAGCAGCTTTGGCATCCCTGCTCTTTTCCACCTCGGTCACGATAGAAGCGGTATCCACCGATGCAAGGTTGAAGCGTTCCACAATACGGCTGATTTTTGATGCGTCCTCCGCACGGGCAATCACATCCACCTCCGCACCTGGGTCTTTGTTCTTACGGTCTGCAAGGACACAGTAGAGAACGCCGTATTTCTTCGCTTCCTGCGTGAACTTCTTCAAATCCCCGTTCTTGACGGTAAAGACTTTCAGCTCCTTACCAGAACGGAGCATTGAGGATAAGCGGGCTTTGCCTTTGGTTTTCTTTTCTTCCTTTAAGATGGAATACAAAAGAATGGCGATGTTCTTCGCACCTGCCCCTGTAATTCTGGCGGCAACCTCAAATCCCTCCAAACTCATTCTCACGATTTGCTCTGCCGCTTCGCCGCCTGTGTTCATTCTTCATCAGCTCCTTTCTTTGCTGTTCTTTTTCATCTGCCCGTATGGTTTCTAATTTTTCTTTGAGGGTATCGCTGCGGGCTTCGATTCCCTCGCACAGTCTGACCTCCTTTCGGATAACCTTTAACCTCTCCGTGATTTCAGAGATTTGAGCTTTGACCGCTTCTTTTTCTTCCCCGTCTGATTTGCGGGAGAGGGAATAAAGCCCCTTGCGCTGTTCGGTCAGCTCACTTATCTCCGATTTAAGAGAGTCCTTATATAACAAAAGCTGCTCTGCCGTATCAATGTGGTTGCGGCAGAGCAGCCTTGTTTCGTTTGTAATGGCATCCATCTTCATCAAATCGTCTTTGAGAAGATAATGGAGCCTTGCGTAATTTTGTTTTCTGTTCTTTGGCAGGATGCCGAGCCGATAACAGTAATGGAGATACAGCCCACGCAAGCCGCCGATTTTCTTTGCGTTCTTTAAAGAGCCTTTCAGCCGATAGACCGTGACCTGTTTCTGTGGCTCGGCAAACTTTGAGAATTTCACGGCATAAGAATTTTCCTTGATGCGCTCTAAAATCCTCTCATTGGTATAATCCTCTCCGAGCTTATACAGCCGCTTGGGGCGTTTCCAACCTTTGCCGATAATCGTCCAGTATTTGTGATTGGGGTCAAAGCTGCACCGATAGCCCATCTCCGCCATCAGCCTGTCAAAATCTTTCAGTGTGTACGATTTTGAGATAGCTTCATCCACCGCCTGCCGTGCCACGGTATCTCTGGTTGGCAGACCGTTCTTCTCGGCTCGGTAAAGAGCATAGGGCTTCTTCCTGCCGCTTGGCTTCTCAATGACGGACAGGGCATACTCACGGCAAAGTTCATCGGAACGCTGACGCAGGAGCCGCAGGTTCGCTTTGTTGTCGTGATAATGCTTCCCGTCCACAAAGGAAACAGAGTTGACAACAAAGTGGTTATGCAGGCACTCGGTATTCAAGTGGGTGGCAACCACCACTTGAAACCTGTCGCCCCACATCCTCTCGGCTAACTTCACGCCTACCTCATGGGCTATCTCTGGCGTGACCTCCCCGTGCTTGAAGCTCTGGAAGCCATGATAGCAGACAATCTCGCTTTCATCGTTCCATTGCGCTTTGGCTATCATCATCTCATCCCTTGCGGTGGCAATCTCACAATTTACGCCTGTGACGAAAAAACGCTGTTCGGTCTTATCCGCATTGGTGGCATACTCCATGACATCCACCATCGCCTGCAAGTCTGCTTCGCTGTACTTGGGATTGGCGGTCTTTTCTGGATTCTCCGCATAGTCGATGGGGTGGTCGAGCCTGCCCCGCACATCCCATATCTCGCAGACCGCCATCAGTCCGCCGCCCGTTTCGGGAGCAGGTATTTCTTTCGGACGTCAAGCTGAAAGTCATGCCACTTCTTCGCTTCCTCACGGAGCATCGGCGTGTCGATAAAGTCAAGGGCGTTGGCTTTCGCTGCAAGCTGGTTGATGCGGTTGCCGATGGCGGACAACTCCCGCAGGATTTTATAAAACTCTGGGTCTGGCTTTTCGCAGAGCCGATAGCCCTTGACCATTGAACGCAGCAGGGCTTCTTTGGAACGCCCAGACCTGCGTACAAGGTCATAGAGGTATTCAGCTTCTTCCTCGGTCAGACGGAAAAGTATCTGCACGTTTCGTTTCCGCATCGGCATCCCCCTTTCTCTCGGAGAGCCTGTTTATCTGCACAAGGCACATCATCACAACACCAACCACGCCGCCGAGCATTGTGCCGATGATAAAGAATAAAAACTCACTCATTCTTGGACTCCTTTCTCTTTACGGGGTATTAGGGGCATCCCCTAACAAACGAATTTGGTTTCCAGACCCGTTCTGGATAACCAAATTCAGTGCTTGGTAAGACGTATTCTTAATCCTCGTCCTCATACATACATTCTCCGCAAATCGGGCAGAAGTACGGACAGTCCGAACAGCAGCCGTCCTCCAAATCTTCGTCCTCGGCAGGATGTTCTTCACATCCGTCCTCATCCGCTTCCTTAATATCGGCTTCGCCATAGGCAAAATCCTCATCAGAAAAGTCGATAAGGTCGGTATCAAAGAGAACAATCTGCACCTTTTCCGCCGCCTGTTCGGGGCTTTCTGCATACACGGAAATGGTCTTTTCATAGTGTCCTGTCAGCGTAACTTCAAATTTCTTCATGCAAAAATTCCTTTCTTTTTTCATAATCTGGTCTTGTTTTGTGGCTTCTTTTTTTACGGAAAATTATCAGACAATCAACGGGCATCCCTCCTTTCACGGGCAGGTTTTGGTCTTTCAATCCCCAGATAAGACAACAAAAAATCGTTGAAGTCCTTGCCGACAGGCGGCGGGTCATCAACGATTTCATAGTCTTTTTTCAATAATTCCTGCAGGGTTTCGGTACAGAGCCGCCCTGTCTTATCCCTGTCGAGATGCAGATAGATGGTCTTGACTTCTGGATGGGCATCCAGAAAAGTCGTGAGGGCGATAGGGATTTTGCTGTCTTTTATCTCTTTCTTTGGCTGATATACGCCCGACAAAGAGAGCAGGTTTTCCGCCTTATAATCCTCTCCCTCACATTTGAGATAGGTGGCATAGGATAGTAAATCAATGGCGGCTTCAAACAGATGCACGGAAGCGCACGGCTCCCTCGCCAGAAGTCGGAACGAATACCGTTTGTCGCTGCCCGATGCGTCACGTTTAAAGCTCCCCATCGTGCCACGGCAGGCGGCATACTTAGGCGTTCCGCTTTCATCTTTGCCCACGAAAACAGCATTGTGGTAATCGGCACTCTCAAAGATAATGCCCTCGGCAATACAATCCTGTATGAGCTGATAATCAATGCCACGCCCGAAAAGATACTGTACCACTCTGTCACAGTTCCTGTTTTTCGGCGGCAAGAGCAGCACTTTCGGCTCGTCTTTTTTCTCGGCGGCAGGCGGCGGTTTCCAATCCGCAAACGCCTGTCCCGTGAGGATTTCCACGGCTTCCACAAAGCCATACTCCCTAACCTTGATGAGATAATCGAGGGCAGTATAGCCGCCGAAGCCCTGTGACCACCAGTACCATTTGCCGTTGGAGATTTTTAAGCTGTCGTGTTCTGCGGTACAATACACGTTGCTCGTGCCTTTGACCTTGACCAGATTTCCCGGCTCAAACTCCCTAAGATAAGAGAGCAAATCTATCTGCCTTGCCCGTTCAAGCACATCTGGGTCAATCTGCACATAAGGTCTGTTACTTCTCATTCAATAAAATCACCTCCAGAAATAGAAAAAGCCGAGTGATTTTCGTGTCGTGAAAACCACTCGGCTATGTAAAAAACTTCACCTTAGTTTTTGCCTACCTTCATATCGCTTTTCTATCTTATCTCTTAATCCATCTTTATCTAATTTTTCTTGAACTTCTGAATATCTGCTACCCATTTCTGAAAGCAAAAAAGTAATTTCTTCAGTTATATCTTCTTTAATATTTTTGTCTGAATTACGAACTTTCCTAAGTAATTTCTTATCATCAGTAATCAACATATTCCTTTTTCTTAGAAAGACTGTTGTAATAATCAACCCTTTATATCCAGAGATAATATAATATCTTGTTCGTGTTGAATTGTAGAAAGAATATCCAAAAATCATTGAGTCGAAAAGATTAGTAACAGCTTCATTAAATCCTAAATCACTCAATCTATATACATAATTTTTTATTTCAGATATATCTTCTGGCAAACTACTTTTCTTCCATTTCTCAATTTCGGCTATAATTTCCCCAAAACATTTATCTTCCAGATTTGGCTCATCTATGATTGTTCGTGTATTAACCTCTGTCGGATGTTTTTCGATATATCTTTCATAAAGAAAATTTCCGAGTTTATTTTCGTATTCTTCTAAACAATCTCTTTCAGTATCATCTGCAAAAGAGTTATATACATACAAATCATCATATAAAACTCTCCATGCTACTGTTAATATATAAAAATTAATATCATCTGTAATAACTGGCAACGGATTTTTCGGGGCTGCTAAATATTTATCTAAAAATAAATTTGAAAACTTAGTTTCATACCAACTAAAAAATTCTTCGCACTCGTGACAAAGCATTGGCTTTTTTTCGCCATCCTGATAAATTTTTTGAGGTTCATAAAAGTCTCGAAAACGAGAGTTCTCATATGTTTTTGTCCTCTTATATATTGCTTTTGGAATAATATGACTCTGCCTTAACTCGACATTTTTCTTTCTACATAATGCACAATTTCCCATGATTTTTTCTTTTGCCATAATTTAACCTCTTGTAACTTTTTTATGATTGTACCACATAAGTATTCTTTTTTCTACCTCTGCAGCTATGTAAAAGGCGGCATCAGCACACATGCCAACGCCGCTTTTTCTCGGTCAGTCCATTATAAAATCCCTGCCTTTTTCAGATACCCTACGCTGTCATAGCATCCTCTGAAATAGATTGCTTCCTGCTGCATATCGGAAAGCCTGTTCCGAAGCTCCAAAATCTCTATCAGAGCCTTGCACTCCTGCTCGGATAAATCACTTGCATTTTCTGTATCCAGAACAGCCATAATTTTCGGATATTGTTCATAAAGGCTCTCAATCTTATCGCTAATGGCTCGGTATTCTGGATTTTCTTTCGGCAGTTTCGCAATGACAGAGCTTAGATATTCCTCAAAGATGTTGCTGTGGACATCGACAAAGGTTTCAAATCTGAAATTCTCAAACACATCTTTTACCTCCAACATTTATAATCTTCACTCATTATACTTCCCAAAATTACGCAATACAAATGTGCAAATCCGATTATCTCTCACGGTCTGTATTTTTCTTTTCGGGTGTTTCCTCATCCTGCTCTGGCTCATCGTCAATCACAGGAGTATCTTTTTCGTCCAGATTTAATTCAATGTTGAGGGCGTTCAGCCGTTCCGTTTTTTCTTTCAGTTCCTCCTCAAAAGCAAACGGCTTTTCCACCTCCACTTTTGCCGTTTCAAGCTGTGCGATGGTTTCCGCCTTTTTGGTCTTTGCGGCTTCCAGTCGGGCAGGGAGCTTGGCAAGCTCATTCTCTATTCGGGTCAGATTTCCCAGAGCATCCATGCCTAAATCCACCTTATATTTTCTTGCCCCACAGAGATTTAAACAGTAATGGGCGTTCACGGTATCATAAAATACCTCGATTTTAAAGCCCCGATAGCTGCCAATTTCAGCAGGGGCGGACATCGGATATTCTTTGCAGATGGCAAGGAGCATTTCGCCTGCGTCCGCCTTTTGGGTGTAGGTCACACCTTTTAAGGTCATGAGGCAGAATTTATCCTCCCCCTGCGGCTTGTGCTGTTCGGCAATCGCCGCATCGTTCCCGTATCCTACGATACGTTCCTCATAATCTTTGATTTCCTGCGGATAGTCTTTTAATATCCTGTCCTCAAGGTCGTAATGCTCGGAAAGGTAGCTCTGTTTTAAGACTTTCAGCTTCGCCACCTGCATATCCAAATCCATTTTTTCCTTGAAACGCTCATCGCCTGTGGCAAGCATCTTTACCTCCGCAAAGGACAAAGCAACCTCGTCCACATCCTCTGCGGAACGCACGGGGCTTTTGCTCGTCATTATCTGGCTGATAAATTTCTGTTTGGATTCTACGAGTTGATAGAGGTATGCGTCAAAGGTCTGCTCCGTCACATAGCGGTAAACCTGCACCTCTGGGAACATATTTCCCTGCCTTTCGATACGTCCCTGCCGCTGCTCAAGGTCAGAGGGTCGCCACGGGCAGTCTAAATTATGGATGGCAATGAGCCTGTCCTGCACATTCGTACCTGCTCCCATTTTCGGGGTAGAGCCGAACAATATACGCACCTCGCCACTTCTGACCCTCGCAAACATCTCTTTTTTCTGTGCATCGGTAGCCGCTTCATGGATAAAACGCACCTGCTCCGCAGGGATGCCACGGCGGATGAGCTTTTCCCGCATATCGTCATAGACATTGAAAGTACCGTCATTTTTCGGGGTGGAAAGGTCGCAGAATACAAGCTGTGCCGCCTTTGTGTCGGCGTGTTCCTCCCAGATACGGTACACATTGTCCACGCAGGTATTTACCTTACTGTCTGGGTCATCGGGCAGCATCGGGTCAATCATCCTCTGGTCGAGTGCCAGTTTCCGCCCGTCATTCGTGATTTTGAGCATATTGTCAATGTTCGGCTTCACAAGCCTTGCACGGACTTTCTCTGCTCTCCCCGCAAGCCCCGCCACCATTTCTTTCTGTATCCCACTCGACTTCGTCTTGATATTGTGGTATCTGACCTCTGGTACGGGGAGCTTTAGCATATCGGCGGTCTGAATATCCGCAATCTCACGGAACATCTGCATAAGCTCTGGCAGGTTATAGAACTTCGCAAACCGTGTCTTGGCTCGGTAGTTCGTACCCTCTGGGGCTAATTCCAGAGCCGTGACCGTTTCGCCAAAGGTGGAAGCCCAACTGTCAAAATGCTGCAATCCGTTCCCTGCAAGGGTGTCATACTGCAAGTACCGCTGCACAGAATACATCTCAACCATCGAATTGCTGATAGGCGTACCCGTTGCGAAAATCGTGCCACGGTTGCCTGTGATTTCGTCCAGATAACGGCACTTCATAAAGAGGTCGGAGCTTTTCTGGGCTTCGGTCTGGGCGATGCCGCCCACGTTCCGCATCTTGGTATAGAGGTAGAGGTTCTTGTAAAAATGGCTCTCATCAATAAACAGACGGTCAACGCCCAATTCCTCAAAGTTAATCACATTGTCTTTCCGCTTCGTATCGTTCAGCTTGTCGAGCTTTGCCTTGATTGCCTTTCGGGTTTTCATAAGCTGCTTGACCGTGAACTGTTCGCCTTTGTTTGCCTGTACGTCATCAATGCCACGCTCAATATCGTCAAGCTGACGCATGAGCTGCTCCCTCTGGCGTTCCTCGCTGATAGGGATTTTCTCGAATTGTGAATGCCCGATGATGACCGCATCATAATCGCCTGTGGCAATCCTGCCGCAGAACTTTTTGCGGTTTCCTGTTTCAAAATCCTGCTTGGTTGTCACAAGGATATTTGCACTTGGATAAAGCCGCAGGTACTCGGACGCCCACTGACCGACAAGATGGTTTGGCACAACAAACATGGATTTCTGGCATAATCCCAGACGCTTGCTCTCCTGTGCGGCGGCAACCATCTCAAAGGTCTTGCCTGCCCCTACCTTGTGGGCAAGGAGCGTATTGCCGCCGTAAAGGATATGGGCAATGGCGTTGACTTGGTGTGTTCTTAGCGTAATCTCTGGGCTGATGCCGCCAAATGTGATATGGCTCCCGTCATACTCACGGGGACGGACGCTGTTGAACGTGTCGTTGTAATAGCGGACAAGGCGGTTTCTCCGTTCTGGGTCTTTCCAAATCCAATCCTGAAACGCCTGCTTGATGGCTTCCTGCTTTGCCTGTGCTGCGGTGGTTTCCTTATGGTTGAGTACCGCCGTCTTTTTGCCATTTTCATCATACACATAATCAAAAATGCGGGTGTCACGCAGGTTTAAGGTGTCCTCAATAATACGGTAGGCGGACGCCCTCTTTGTACCATAAGTGCTGTCCGCCTTTACATTTCCCACATCGGAACTCTTATTCTCGATAAACCAGTCGCCATTCATCGGCGTGTACCGTACCTTTAACCTGCCCATCGCATAACTTGATGGGGTTAAAAGCTCCACCATAAACCGCTGAATATCCTCCTGCGGTATCCATGTCGTACCCAGACGGACAGAGATTTCACTTGCGGGCAGGTCTTTCGGGATGACACGCTCCAGAGCAGATACATTGACGGCATACTCTGGGTTATCCTGCGCTGCGGCTTTCGCCGTGATGAGCTTTGCCCGCACATTGCCCGATAAATATTCATCTGCGGTCACATATTTTGCAGGCTCGGACAATGGCACTTTAAAGATAACGCCCCGCAAATCCTTAATGATTTCCTCCTGCGGTCTGCCCACAAGCTGTGCCATATAGTCAAGGTCAACACGGGCTTTTTCCCCGATGGAGAGGGCAAGGGCTTCACTTGCTGTTTCCACAAAGGTCACTTCACGGTGGGGCTTAATCGTCCGTTTTGTGAACATATCCGCCTTGCGTTTGAATTTCCCGTCATCGTCAAGCACTTCAAGGGAGCATAACAGGAAGTAGCTCTCATCCGATGCGAAAGCAAGATAGTTCCCTCGGCTGTTGATAAGCCCGTACTTCGCTGTATAGGCATCATACAGGCGGTTTAGGTTTTTCTGCTCGGTCTGTATCATTTCCTCTGGGTAATCATCGGTCTGATACTGGATGAGCCTGCGGACACAATCACGGATTTCCACAAGCCCTCGGATACGGTTTTCGGCGGTCATTGACACCTTTGCGGGCGTCATCTGGTTATTCTCTCGGAAGTAGATTTTTCCATCCACAAGGGCAAAAGAGAAGTTCCGCACATTCGGGTCGGCAGGGATAGGCTCGTCCTGTTCATCGGAAATTTGGTCAATCTCGTTTTCATACTCTGGAATTTCCCCGTTTATCTGCTGCACAGCTTCCGAAAGAAGCTCGGCAAGGGTCACATCCTCATAGGCTTTGCAGGCACTATCCATGCCGAAACGGGTACTTTCCATTTTCATCTCGCCCAAAACCATTTCTGGGTGGGTGACAAAATAGCGGTTCATCGTGATGCCGTTTTCGTCCGTGTCAAGATGTACCCACTCTGGCTCGGTGTCGATAATCTGGTCACGCTTCTGCAAAATGAGAATGTCACTTGTGACCTCCGTGCCTGCGTTTGCCTTAAAGGTATTGTCTGGCAGGCGGATTGCCCCCAACAGCTCGGCTCTCTGGGCAATATACTTCCGCACCTCTGGGCTTGCCTTATCCATTGTCCCTTTTGAGGTTATGAACATGACAACGCCACCGGCACGGGCTTTATCCAGAGCCTTTGCGAAAAAGTAATCGTGAATGAGGAACTTCTGGGAATTGTAGCGGCTGTCATTAACCTTAAATTCCCCAAACGGCACATTGCCGAGTACCACATCAAAGTGGTCATCTGGGAGCTTCGTGTCCTCAAATCCCTCAATGGAGATACTGGCTTTCTGGTAGAGCTGCTTTGCAATCCTGCCCGATAAGGGGTCGATTTCAATGCCGTGCAGCTTTGATTTTTCCATACTGTCGGGCAATAATCCTAAGAAATTGCCCGTGCCGCAGGACGGCTCTAAGATATTACCCTGTGAAAATCCCAGACGGTCAAGGGCTTTATACATTGCCTTGATGACAACAGGCGGCGTATAAAACGCTGTGAGGGTGGATTCCATAGCGGCACGGTATTCTTCTTCGGAGAGTGCCGCTTTCAGCTCTTTGTACTCATTCGCCCATGCCACATTGCGTTCATCAAACGCCATAGACAGACCGCCCCAACCGACATACTTTGAAAGGGTTTCCTGTTCTTCGGGTGTGGCAAGGCGGTTTTCTATCTGAAGCTCATGCAACAGGCGGATTGCCGCCATGTTGTTTCGGAACTTTTCTTTTGCGCCGCCAATGCCCAGAGCGTCATCGGTAATGCGGAAGTTGAGGCGGTCAGCGGACAGGGCAGGGGAGCCTGCTTTTTCCTTTTCGGGTGGTAATTCTGGCTGTACCTGCTCCAAAAGCCTGCGGATATAGCCGATTTTCTCCACACGGTTTATCTGGAAGCCTACATTATTCTGGAAAGTGATGTCACGCAGCGACACATCGCCGCTGATTTCACCAACACTTTCAATGAGATAGCGGCGGTTGTCTATCGTGATTTCTCTGCCGATAAGGTCAGAGTTGCCCTGCTTTCCCTGTTCCGTATAAAACCTTGCTTCTGCTTCTTTTTCCGCAAGCTCTTTTTTGACTGTCAAAAGACCTGCTTCTGCTTCTTCCTCGGTAGGATAAGTCAGCACTGTGCCATAATCATCGGCATAGTATTCCTCCCGAATGTTATCCCAGATAGCATAGGCATCTTCTGGGTCGGGAAACGCATCAGAGGTCATTGTTATCTCAAAGCGTTCCTCTGGCGGCTCGGCTTCTTGTTCCGCTTGGTTTTCTGCTTGGTAAAATGGCTCAAGCTGTTCTTCTGTTACTGATACCAAATCGTGAAAAAACAAATCTGACAAAGCATTTTCAATCAAATCTGCAAGGTCATCATACTGCGTATATTCCACCAGAACACCGTCAATATAGGTTTCCATACGGTATTCAATAAGATTGACGGATGCCTGTATCCCGTGCAGCCCATCATCCGTAGTCTTGAAAGCCAGTTTGACATTGGATAAATCCGTATAGTCTGCTTCTGCATCGAGTCCAAATTCTACATTGCAATATGCGTCAATACAGCTTTTCGCCTGCTCCAGTAATTCATTATCTTTGGATTCCTGACTGGCTTCTGCTACTTCGGGCTGTACCTTATCCTCTGGTACTCTGTGCCAGTCGCTCTCGGTTGCCATGATTTCTGCAAAGAGCTTTTCATCCTCTGGGGTCAGCTCGGTGTGCTGCATAAGAAAAGGAATGAACACATCCCGTCCCCACCGCAGGCTTTCCATCTTCTCTCGGTAGTAATCCTCGCCCTGCTTTTTCCATTCTGGGATAAACGGGCAGTTCGGGGAGAGGGAATAATCATAAAAATTCTTGATATGGGCAATCAAATCGCCCTCGCCATCCCCAATGTCAAAACGCCCGTCATAATGAAATTCCTCGCCGCCGATAACCGCAGAAATCGCAAAGTCTGTCTTTTTGTACCAACCGACTTTTTTGCTCTCGTCCTCCCGTTCCCGATGCTGCTTTTCATCCAGAACACCGAGTAGCCTGTTCCCCAGGGCAAAGCTCAAATCCGTAAAGCGGTCATTCAGCTCTCTGTCATAAAAAGCGGGGTGTTCGGAAAAGCCGATAGTAAATGCAATTCCGTCTGGCGTTTCCTCGGAAAGTGTTTCTGCTTTCTGGCTCTCGGTCACGACTACTTTCAGATGGTCGTTGGCAGGATTTTCACGGAGCTTTTCTTCAAAATCGGCTCGGCTGTAATGCTGTCCCAGAATAGGGAACTGTGCATTTTGCAGATAAACATTGTCGCCCTCAAGGGTTGTGACCTCATATTTATCCGCACCAATATAGACCGCATCGCCCTCATGGTAGAGGTAGCACATGGGATGCAGCTCTTTTAATTCCTGCGAGAAGCGGTAGGCATTGCTGCGGCTGTAAACATCTGCGGTCTTACCCTGCACCAGAGAAAGAAAGTCAAGGAGCTGCTGCACGGTGGCGGGGTCGGAAAGATGCTGCTCCATCTGTTCAGAGGTCACATCCGCAAGGTCGGTATGCTCCACATCAGAAAGCAGCTCTTTCTCATAGCCGTCCAAATCACGGATAAAATCAGAAAGCCGCAGGGAGAGGGTGTCCCGCTTGTCAGCGGGCGGCGTCTCCCTGTGGGCTTCGATAAACCTCTGGCGTGAAAGTTTCCTCTGGGTGTCGATTTCATACTGTGGGGCAGACACGCTTTCCAGATAATCGGCATAGTGGTCTTTTTCTTTCGGATTAAGGTAACGATTGTCCTTTATCAGCTCACGCAGCCGCTTTTCCACCTGTGACCATTTCAGAACAAATCTCTGCTCGGCATCGCTATCCTTTCGGTCAATGGAGATACCCTTACTGTCATAGTTGATATGCCCTTTTACACCGTCCGAAAAAGTAAATCCGCTACCACCTATGCCATATTCCTTTTTCAGCACAGCGATGTTGTTTTTACTTCCCTCATTTTTCTGAAACTGTCGGTAAATACGGTATTTGCTGTTTTCATAAGTGCTGTTTGTGACAAGAACAGCATCTATATCCTCCTGTGAAACAGAAAAAGCAGAGGATTTTTCGTCCTCTGCTTCAGCGATTCTCTCAATCTGTTCTTCTACGGTGGGAAGATTGGCTGTCACTTCTTCCTCGGTGGCAACGCTGCCTTTTTCTTCGGCAGGCTCTGTTAATTGTAAATCAGTTCGCTCAAGATGACTTCCTCCGCTTGGCTGCGGATGTTGTTCATCAGTCCTACCCACTGCATCGGGGCTTTTTCTTTCAGTTCCTCCGTCACGCCCTGCTCGGCTGCGAGCTGCTTCGTCAGAAGCTCCAACCTCGAAAGAGCTGTCCTCTCGGTCTGGTACAGGTGTTCGTTCAGCCTGCCCGATGTCAGCAGGTTGAGATAGGTCACTCTCTTGTGCTTCTCCAGATAATCCCTGTGCATCAAAGCGTATCTGCCAAGCGGAAGCTCTGGCTCTGTCGGTAATGTTAGGTCGGGAATAAGATAATCCCCCTGTTTGGTGTATGTGATTTCGCTCATGGTTTTCGCTCCTTTCGGGTTGTTTCCTGTCCTTATCATACTGGCTTGTGAAATTCCTTGCAAATGTGCGGTTTTGCTGCCTTGCTTCGATTTGCACATTTCGGACAGCCGCCGATATTTCACGCAGAGCCATTTCAGAAATATCACTTGTGGCGATACCGATAGCGTTCAGCGTTTCGGGCGTATTAAAATTTACAATGTCCCGAAAATCCTCTGCGTCAAACAACTCGCCTGTGTCCAGACCGCAGCGGCTAAGAAGCATAAAAGCAACGCTGTTTATCGCCAACCGCTTATAGATGACCTCGATATTAAAGTCGTCCAGTTCTTCTAAAAAGCTGTCTTTTATGCAGTCATTAAGCTGCGTGAGGTAATCGGGCAGGTTATCCTCCACGGCGTTCTCTGCGGTTTCCATTAAAACGGAAGCAAGGTCGCCGCTTTCCGTTCCGCCAAACCTGTCGGATAACCGTTCCATGACAGACTGCTCGTACCGCTTATCCATCTGCCATATCGGAACGGGGCGGCTGCCATAGTAGCCCTCATGGGTGTCGGACACATCAAAGTAATATTTGAGGGTATTCCTGCGTCCTTTCGTGTCAAACACCGCAATCCCCCTGCTGTCCTTATTGACCCAACGCTTAAACTGCTTATTCCACGTTTCCAGTCTGGCAACGGCAATCGCATCGGGACGCTGGGCGTATATCAGAAGCTGCTCGTCAAAGCGGCATTTATAATTGCGGCAGGCAGAAGCTAAAAAGCCCTGCCACGCCTGCGGATTTTTCGTTACCGCCACGCCAGTACGCCGATACAGCTCTGTGATTAGCTGATACTTTGCAGCCAATAGGCTCACACCTCCTTATCATTTTCATCTCATTTTCTGTCCTTATGCGGCGGCATAACTGATTCCGTTTCGCTCCATTCTCTGTGCAAATTCCCGTATCAGATAATCCACGCCGTCAATCCTTGCATGGGTTTCGTCCAGATAACGGCAGAGGGCAAAGCCGTCCTCCCCATTCCCGTAAAACAGGCGGATAATTCCGCCATCGGGAATAGAAAAAAGTGCCTTGCCCTTACTGTCTGTAAAACAAATCTGCCGCCCGCCGTTCATTCTGCACCTCCGCCCAGAAACGTAATGACCTTGTTTGCCTTAATGCTCTTTTGCAGGTCGTTGATGATGCCGATTTCCGCCACCGTGATGCCCTGCATGGAAAGAATGTCGTCCATTGTCATAGCGGCAATGGCTTTCTCATCGGTAAAGCCTGCTTCAAAAATCTTGTTCAAAACCTTAACGGCTTTCTGGTTGACCGCCATATCTTAAATCCTCCTTATCGTTCATGGTCTTTTTTCTTCGGGGCTTTCTGGGGCGGCTGTTCTTCCTGCTTTGGCTCATAGGTGTGTCCGTTTCGCTCCATCAGTTCGGCAAACTGGCAGATATGATAAAGGTTATTGCCGATTTCCGCATGATACTCGTCAATGAAGCGGCAGGGGCGTTCCACCTTTTCTCCCCATTCATAGTTAATCACGATTTTGCCGCCGTCTGGGATACGGAACTTTTCTTGGTAATGCGGGTCGATAAAACGGATTCCCTGCTTGGCTCTGTCGATGTGCTTATCAAGCCATTCCCGAACATAACAATAACAGTAAAAGTTATAATCGCCCCTTGTGGGATTACAGCGGAGCAGATAAGCATATTTGTCCGTGTCCACACGGAAGCAAAACTCGGTACAGTAGTTCCCTTTGAAAGCACTCTCTGGGGAACGCTTCGCAAAGGCGCTCATATCATAACGGTTATGCAAAAGCCCCTTATCTTCACGCAGGGTATTTATCACATCGTCAAGCTCCGCCTTAAATTCTTCCGTTTTCCATTGCGCCCTGTGGTCAAACCATGTGGTGTGAAAGCCATATCCAGAGTAGGCAAAATCGCCACGGAGATGCCCGATACATCCTGTCTGCCCCTCAAGCTGTGTGCTTGCGGAATAGGTGTATTTCTGTTCTTCGGGTGTTAAAGGTCGTATCTCCATCAGCGTTCCTCCCGATGATGGGATTTCTTTGCCTTTTCCTGCGTCTGGATTTTCGCAAGAGCTTCCACCGCCCATTCGGGCATACGCTCTGGACGGATTTCCCCCATCACATCGTATCTTTCCCATCTGGCTCGTTTCCCTGTAGCAAGGCAGGTTCCAAACACCGCCTGCCCTCTGCCGCCTGTCGCCCCGTTGCCGCCGTCAGCCAACACAAGCTGATATGCGGAGTGCTGATATTCATACCGCTTCGGCTCGGCATTGATAACGACAACCTTGCCGACAATGCTCTGCTTTCTGTCATCGGGGATACAATCGTCTATGGTAAACGGGGTCATATCAAACTGATATTTTTCCTGTTCGCCCCGTACAAGCTCCACCTGTGCCTGTACTCGGTCAAGGAATACCTGCATGGCTTCCAGATAGTCGTCCGTGCCGACAGCTTCTGTTGGCCACGGAACGCCTAATGGATTATCATAGGAACAGTAGCAGACCATGAAACGGTGTTCCTGCGTATTCTTTTTATCAACGCCTAACAGCACTTCCTTATTGCCGACAAAAATACTCTGCTCCACGGTATAATCACAAAAAACTCTTTTTTCCTCACTCATTCGGCTGCTCCTTTCTTTCCTTTTTCGCTTTCTGCTCATCTAAAATCTTCTGCATACACACATCGCAGAAAATCACATGACCGCACTTATATCGGGGATAAGGGCAGGTCGTACAGTCATATTTCTTTTTGTTATCGCTCACGGTCATCACCGCTTTTCTGCTTCGGGGCAGGGGGATTGTTATATGGCATACAGCGTTCCTTATTGTACCGTTCGCTCAGACTTTCCCTCGCCTCTGACAGCTCATTGCAGTAGCAGCCCCAATAATAGTTATCGCCGCCCTTACAGTACCAACACACATAAGGGTTAGGGGCTTTCGGGTTATGCCCGATAACAAGCTCTGTACTCCCGATAGTACAGCTCTCTATGATTTCATAGCCTTGATTGGAGCGTGTTTCATTTTCCATAAGCATCTCCTTTACTCTTTCGCATACTTCCGATATGCCTTTTCGCCAGTCGCCCGCAGTTTCTGTACGGGGCGGCTCCCCGCAAGCTCTGGATGCCGTGCCTGTAACTTGCGGCGTGTCCTGCTGACGCTCTCAAAGCTCGGCAGACCGAGGGATTTGTGCTGTGTCATTATCTCCGCAAGGGGTATCGCCCCTGCGTCTTTCAGACAAAGGTTGCATAGGGCAAGATACAGCACCATATCATCATTTCTGGCATCCTCATTCTTTTTCAAAATCATCTTTACCTTATTTTCAATGGTCTTGAGATTTTTCATTGCATACCTCCATAAACGGAAAGAGGGCGGCTTACCTGCCGCCCCCGTTCCTGCTTCTCATGGGTCATTTATTTTTTCCTGTTACGGATATTGAGCCATACGGCTGCGCCAACCATGAATACAGCAAGCGCAATGGCAATGATTGTTTTCACATTCATTCCTTAATCCTCCTTTTTCTTTCTGCTCTTAAAGCCCACAAATCCGAGTACGCCTGCACCGATGACACACGTCGCTGCAAGTCCTCCCCAGAGGGCAGGATTGAAGTCATCGCCTGTTTTCGGGGTGTCGCGCAGCTCATTGTGCATGGTAACGGTTGCCGTTTCGTCTGTCTGAATGGTCACTTTCTGGTCGGCAGGCAGGATATAGCCAGAGGAAGCCTTATCGTTTAACTCGGACACGGTATATTCGCCAATACGCAGACCCTCAATGAGAATTTCGCCGTTCTTGTCGGTAGTAAAGGTCTTATCATAGCCGTTATTCCCGATAACTCGGAAAGAGAAGCCCTCCACCTTACCATCAGAGGAAGTCTTGACGATTTTGAGGGAGCCTTTCTGTGCGGCGTTCATAAATCCTACGCCCGCTTCATTTTCCACGGTATAGGTCTTGCCGTTTTCCTCAATGGATACGGGGTAGACGTTCTCATCAAGCACGAAGCCTGTCGGGGCGGTCTTTTCACGGACAAAGTATTTTCCGTATCTGAGGTCGCTCATCTGGTAAACGCCCTTTTCAATCTCGCCCATCTCTCCGAGCAGCTCATCATCCTTGTCAAATTCGCCGTTTCCGTTGGTATCGGCATAAACCTCAAAGACTGCGCCCGTGAGCTTGTTGTCGGGATAATCCTCATCCACCTTTGTCAGCCCGATATTACCCGTGATGAAGTCATTGACAAGCTCGATTTCCACGACTTCATCCACCGCACCGATAGTCACGCTGATTTCTTCCTCGGAGAGTACAAAACCTTTCGGGCTTTCGATTTCACGGATGACCCATGTGCCATACGGAACTTTGGCAAAAGAAAAACTACCGTCATCTGCCGATGTGGTAGTTGCAATCGCATTTTCCTTTGTAAATTCGGTTTCGCCTGTCTTAAAGATGCCGATGAGCGCACCACCGAGGGCGTTGCCGTCCTCATCATACTTCATGCCGCTGACAGAGCCATAGATAAGGTCATTTCCAATGGCTTCGCCCCCATTGGCTGTGATGGTTACAAGGGCGGTATCCTGTCCCGCATATTCAAAGTTCACAGGATATTTCGTGTCACTGGCAATATAAGCGGCATTAGTGTTGATTTCCTGCACATAGTAGTTTCCAATCGGCAGGTCGCTGATTGCCTTTCCATGACCGTCCCCGTCAAGGAAAATGACCTCAATCAGCCCATCGGCGGGGATTGCCGTACCGTCTGCCGCTTTGATTTCCTCCGCCGCATACAGACCAAAGGTTACATCATAGATTTCCCCATTCATGCCCACGCCATAGGCTTCGTCTGTTTCAAGGCTCTTTACAAGGTCGATTTCCACACGCTGACGCTCATTGTAAAAGCCTGTGGCGGTTTCCGTCACTTCGATTTCCTGTCCCGCATAGACAAGCTCGACAGAGTGGATTTCGTCATTCAAGACCATGCCATACGGGGCTGTCACTTCCTTGACCTCATATCTGCCCAGATACAGCTCCTTAGAGGTGGCTGTACCGTCTGCGCCTGTGGTAATGGTGTCAACCACTTCGCCCTTAGACGCACGGAGCGTACCATCCAAAGTCACAATATCCTCGGCTGCGGTAATCTCATACACAGCCCCCTCAAGACCGCTGACGGAGAAAATCGGCTGATACAATCCCTTGTCGCCTGCCACGGTAGAAAATACCTCGCCAGACTTCTCCACGGTAATCGTGCCTTTCTGCGCCACATTGGAGCGTACCACTTCGATGACCGTAATGCCGCTTTCCTCCTCGGAGTTTTCCTGCACCACATCAAAAGGAACAGGCTCGGAGTTTAACACATAGCCATACGGAGCCTGTACCTCAACCAGAGAGTAGCCCTTACCATATTCAAGGGTCTGCGGCGTGATAAGCTCGCCCTCTGCGGTGGTATAAAAGGTGTCAATGGTCGTCACTTCGGGATAAGTGAAAGTCATGGTCACAAGATTTCCGTCTGGGTCGTAAATCTGGAAGCCTGCCCCTGCATACGGGATGGTCTTGCCCGTTTCCGCATCTTTCTTCACGACTTTGATATAGCTCTCAAAGTTGGCGTTATTGATGAGATAGCGGTAGGTCTGACCGTCAGAATTGATGAACACATCAAACGCTTTCATCAGCTCACGCCCCTCCCATCCAGAGGTCTGCTTCACGGTATAGACGCCATACGGCATATCCTTTGTCTGGGCAAATCCGTTCTCATCACAGGTCAGAATGTCACGCTCGGTTTCCTTTGCGTTTTCATAGCTGCCTGCGGATTTTAAAAACACCTCAAACACCGCACCATCTTCGGGCGTTTCAATCTGGGTGTCGCCGTTGTCCGTATGCTTGATGACAGCGATATTTCCTTTGATGACCTGCTCATTCACATCATTCTTTGCAGAATTATACTCAATCGTATAAAGCTCTGGCTCCGCCCCTACATGGTGGATGGTTTCATCAAGCAGGTAGCCCTCGGACGGGCTGATTTCACGCACAGACCAGTCATTTCCGCATACATAATACTTGGTCGTGAACTGACCGTTTTCATCGGTGGTATAGGTGTCAATCAGTTCCTCGCCTTTGTAGATGCCGTAAATTGCACCTGCAAGGGAAGCATCGCCCTGCGGTGTGCTGCCTGTTTCCACATCGGTTTTAGTCACGGTCACGTTGAACTTTTTAAGGATGTTGGTGAAGCTGCGGTTTGTGACCTTGTTCCATTCAATCGGGGCGGTCTGGGAATCGGGAACGACATAGCGGACTGCCGTATCCACTTCCTCAAGCACATACGGGGTATCGCCGCTGATAAGGACATTCTCAAACTTTGCCACGCCCTTTGCATCGGTCACGGCATACTCATCCACCGCCAGACCGCTTAAAGATGTGCCGTAAAGGTGGAACTTCACGCCCTCCACCAGATTGTCCTCGGATGTTTTCACAACCTCAAGGCTGCCACGCTTCAAGGTGTTGCTGAACGTGACAGTAGAGGTCTTTCCACCGATAATCGTCACGGTCTGGGTCTGCTGCGGCTCATAGCGGTCAATACTCTGCTCTGTGACCGTATAAGTGCCAGGAAATAAGCCCTCCATGGTCAGATTACCATTGGCATCGGTTTTCACGGTCTTATTGAAGTTATCTCCTTTGATAGTGAACTGGATACCCTCAACCACACCGTCCTCGGAAGTCTTTTTAAGGGCAACCGTGCCTGTCGGCGTTTCGATGTTGATATACGCTGCCACGGTGTCGGCATTTTCCACGCCCGTCACAACATCCTGCAGGTTCGGGTCGCCATAGGCAATCATCTTTGCGCTGCTGCTGACTGTCGGCACGTTGTTCCTCGTTGCCGTGATACGGACAGAGCCGCTGACCGCCTTTTCCGATGTGATGGTCAGCTTGTTTCCAGACTTGGATACGGTCACGCTGCTGTCAGAGCTTGTAAAGGAATAGTCGGACAACACGCCGTTTGCATCGGTCAATGTGATGCTGTATTTCCCGTCTTTATAGGCAAGCTCTTTTGTAATTCCGTTCTTACTGCCCGACATAAAACTTGGGATGGTGTTATGCGCTGTCAGCAGGGAAACAATCTGGTCATAAGCCGCCCTTGCGCCGCTGTTCGCATAGTTGGAGCCAAAATGCAGGCTGTAAACCGTCGTACTTGTCTGCTTATAGGAGCCTGTGGCTTCACGGCAGCCTGTGACGAACTCCCATACAAGGGTCTGTGTGGCAAGCCACTTCTCATCGTCCGTGCCAGACAAGCCGCTGCTGTTTCCTTGATACCCATAGAGCAGGGCAAGCCCTACCGCCTTTTTCTGGTTAGAAGAAAGGGCGTTCCATGTGTCGGAAGATGCCTTTGCCAGAGTGTCACCTGTTTTCAAGGGGACACCGGGCTGGATACAGAACGCCGTTTCCCCGTCCACATACATACGGTACTTGTAATTTCCCGTGCCGCCCGAAGTATAACCGTTAATGACAGCACTGGAATTGTACCTCATGGCGTTCCCGTTGCTGTCATAGGTGTGGGTAAAGGAAATCGTACCAATATCTCCTGCTGCAAACGCTGTTGTCGCAGGCATTACGGACAATGCCGTGACCGCCGCCAACGCAAGGGCAGCGGCTTTCTTGAATAATTTACGAATTTTCATCGTTACCTCCTGTTATTGTTTTGTGTTGCTTTGCCTTACTGACCGAAAAAAGCTGCCCCTTACGGACAGCTTAAAGTGTTTCTTTTCTCGGATAGTTACTGGCAGTATCAAGGGGGAGAGGTGTGGAGAGGGGGAAGCCGAAAAAAATGGCTATCCCCCAGAGGACAGACTTCTCCCTCGGTGTGTGGCTTACCTTTCGTGAGCCTTATTCCGCTGTAAATGGCGGTTGTAAAACTCCAACGCCTTTACAACAAAATCCGTTTCCTGTCCTCTGGGGATTGACTTCGGGATGAGCTTGGTTATCCGTTCATCACGGAAAGCAGGCTTTTCCCTCTGGTTAGGCTTTTCCTCCTCCATGATAGAGCTGATAACCTCGTCCGTCAGCTTTCCCTCCTGCATAAACTTCTTCATTTTGATAGCCTGTGCAAGTGATGGTGTAGCATCGTTGTAGCTCATGGCTTCAAGCAGGGTGTATTGCTGTTCCTCGGAGAGATAGGAAATCTCCACCGCAGGACGGAAAGCAATCTGCCTGTCGTCAACCATCTGCAAAATTTCTGGTACAAGCTCGGTTAAGCGGATATAGCGGAAAATCTGGTTTTTACTTTCTCCAACTTTCTCGGCAAGTTCGTCACTTGAAGTCGCAAACTCTAAATTATTTCCCACTGGGGAATAATTATCTTTGACGGGTCTGCCTGCTTGCCTCTTCATAGCTTCAAGCCGCATCTTATACGCATAGGCTTTCTCACTCGGCAGAATAACGGAGCGTTGCAGGTTGCTTTCCACCATGACAATAACCGCTTCGTCACGGGTCAGCTCCTTGACCTCACATTTCAGCGTTTCAAGCCCCGCAAGCTCACACGCCTTTTTCCGCCTGTGACCGCTGATAAGCTCATACCGCCCGTCCTCTTTGAGCCGAACTGTCGCAGGGGTCATTACACCGTTTCTTTTGATACTGTCAACAAGCTGTTCCATATCTTCATCCATTAAAACCTTGAATGGATGGTCTGGAAACTCGTCAATCTCTGAAATGGGAATGTCCCTAAGCTTGCTTAATGCTGCTTCCGCACGGCTTTCGTCCGTTTCAAAGAGGTCATCGTATGCGGTCAGCTCGATTTTGCTTCCTTTGCTTCTCGCCAATCTCTGCCACCTCCTTTGCAAACTGGTCATAAGCTGCGGCTACCTTTCCGCTTTTGTCATAGGCAAAAATGCTCTTGCCCTCTGCGGTTGCTTCCACCGCACGGATGGAATGGGGTATCTCGGCATCAAAGACTTTGATTTTCTGTCCGTATGCACTCTTTACCGTTGCTGTGATTTCCTTAGAAATGTTCGTGCGGGGCATTACCATCGTCATTAAGATACCGTCAATCCGCAGTTTGGGATTGATTTGCCGCTTGACCTTTGATACGGAGCGAAGCAAAAGCTCCAGACCTTTCGCAGAAAGATAATGGGGCTGTGTCGGGATAACCACGCTGTCAGCCACCGCCAATGCGTTAATCGTAATCATACCGAGGGATGGCATACAGTCGATAAGCACATAATCGTAATTCTTTTTGACCTCATTCACATAGGTTTTCAGAACACTCTCACGGCTCATGGCATTGATAAGCCTTACCTCAAGACCCGACAGCTCGATATTGGACGGGAGCAGGTCAACGCCCTCGCTGTGGTGGATAATCCCACCAGAAGCATCAAAGGATTTATCATCCATGATGTCCTGCATCACAGTAGAGATTGTAATGGGTATATCATCTGGTCGGTTATAGCCCAGAGCCATTGTGAGATTTGCCTGTGCATCGGCATCAATCAACAACACCTTAGAGCCTTGCTTTGCCAGACCCACACCGAGATTGACCGCTGTGGTCGTTTTTCCGACACCGCCTTTCTGGTTTGTCAGAGCAATCACTTTGCAATTTGACATAGGTGCGTCCTCCTTTCGCATAGATTTAGCCACTTTGTCAAGGTGGCTATGTAACAGTACCAGAGAACGCAAAAAAGCCGCTTACTCTTAACAATCAATAAGAATAAGCGGCTTCGTAATCTGCCTTAGATATATTCAATTTTCATTCTCTTGGTCGGTGCATTTATGACCTTAAAAATAAGCTCGTCAACACAATCCGTATATCTGCCCTGTTGTATAAGCTGATTTTTCAGCTCCACAAGGCTATGTAATAACAGGTTTCTTTCTTGGCTATCCACATATAGATGATTGGTCTTTTCTCTCATAAACGCCACCTCCTTGTCTTTGGCTCTATTATATAAGGAAGTGGTATGACACTCAAATGTGTAACCAAACAAGATTAAATAATCGCAGAAAAACTCTCTTTGAACGGGTAACTATCGCCTTTTAAATTAGCACGGTTTTTAGCAGGATTTTTCGGAAAATTAGCAGGAAGCCCGTTTTAATTAGCAAAATCCGAAAATTTCTTGCTAATCATTAGCAGGCTAATAGGTGACATCAATTAACAGTCCGATTCTTTTACAGCCAAATCCAATTAGCAGAAATCGGTCTTGCTAATCGCACTTTGCTACGAGTTCAAATCCTCTCGGAAAATAAGAAACGCCGAAAACCTTGAAAAATCAACGTTTTCGGCGGAGTTTTTGGCGTCGCTAAGAGGATTTGAACCTCCGACCTACCGCTTAGGAGGCGGTCGCTCTATCCAGCTGAGCTATAGCGACATCTGAAAAATCTATTAAATTGTACTTGTAATCTGAACTCTTGTCAATCGCCTTTTTTGCTTAGGTGTATGTTATAACACTTTCTTAGGAGGCGAGTGCTCTATCCAGCTGAGCTATGACGACTCATGCCGCAAACCCTTGATTTTACTGGGTTTCTGGGATTTTTCCCTTCGGCCATATATAAGATTATCAACTCTTTTTCGAGTTGTCAATCTACAGATTTTTTCGATTTGGTAACATTAGAACGTTCCCCAATTTTTGGAATGCTTTGTTGTCACCTTTGGCATTTTTCAGAATAGATTCGAACTGAAAGTTGTTTTTCATTTTTTCCCTTTGGGGAATGCCTCGGCTTTCTCTTAGGAGGCGAGTGCTCTATCCAGCTGAGCTATATGGACATTTAATCAACACCCATAATATAAGTTACTGTTCACTCCGTTCTCAGTAACTTAACCAAAATTCATTCCAGATTACCTGCGACAATGGGATTTTGGCTTGTATGTCTCGGAACTTTGGCATATTTTTGCAAAAATACCTCGAGGAATAATGGTGTATGAACAGTAACTAATATACTATATTTCAAAGAAAATTACAAGTGCAATCTGGCTTTTCTTATCTAATTTTCTGCTTCCGGATTCCATGTATTATCTTCCAACTTTTGAATCATCTCATCCAGTTCAACAGTATATGCTACTTTTACATCACTATCCTGTTTAACGATAAACTCAGACAACCCGTAAGCCTGTCCATTATCCGCCCAGTCATAAGTATATCCCAATCTTGTCCATGGATATTCGCCATCATAATAGCTGGAAATAATGTTCGCATCAAACCATTCTTTATAATCCGCATCAACATCTTCGGAGAATGAGTCTGTCATTTCTACTGTTCCAATATCCGAAATATATGCCGGACGAAAAACATCTTCCGGTTTTACCCACATAGCTGTAACATAGTTAGATTCATTATCAGGAGTCAGACCAAGCAATTCTTTCATTCTTGTCTGCCAATCTGTTACACCCTCTTTATTTTCCTGATACCAGTCTTCCAGTTCACCACCTGTAAATGTCCATACATTTCCCCATTCCAGTTTCACATCAGTGCCATCCGGATAACTGTCCGGATATTTATGGAATGTATATAGAAGAACTCTTCCCTCTTCATTATAAACTGCATAAGGCTCTCCCTCATCCAGGCTTACTACCGGAAGAATCTCACCATCCTCAGCAATCATCGCATCTTCAACTGCCTGATCAAAAAGAATCTGCAGATCATCTTTACTTTCAGCAGAGGAATCGGTTTCTGCTGCTTCTTCTGTCTCTGTTGTTTCTTCTGCCTGTACACTTACAGATACCCCGCATGATACAACCATTGCAGAAACCAGAACTCCACTTAACATCCATTGTTTCCATAATTTATTTTTCATATAATATCACCTTCCTTTTTTTAGTTTTCCGACTTACCTGCCCCAAGTATATCATAGTAATTCTTTCTTTTCTTACCCATGGAATGAATTGCAAATATTCGGCGTGAAATGTATATTTCTATAGCATTTCCTCGTCAAGCGGATTGTTATAAGCATGTTTCACGTGAAACATATTCTTGTAAATCACAAGATGGCATAGGCGAAATATTCGTCCATGCCATCATAAATCATTTTAATTAATAGTGCAACTGTCCCTGGAGCCATATGATTCCTTTGAATCTACGTCCGATCTTTGGCTCCCCCAGCAAATCATTCTTATTGATACAAACATCAAACTGCATATCATTACAGTCTAATGTAAGCTGGCAGATTTCTTCTCCTGTTATAATGTTCTTGAATGTCATAAAATCCAGAATCTCACCCATGATACTATATTGATCACATTCAATTCCATATGGCATGAAATAGGAATCCACTATAGAAAAAATATCGTCTGTAACTATACGCTGAGAAATCATGGAATATGTATCCATATCCTCCATCGTGAGGCTCTCCATAGCCTCTTCATCACCGTTTCTGGCAGCTGCAATGAGATGATTTCTGTTCTTTGTCAGTTCACGTTCTGCTTTTACTGCTTCTTTATCTTTCTCTACAGGAAAAAGGATTTTTCCTTCCCTGGCCAGCCCGGAAAGGGTTAAAGGCTGGCCACCCGGAAGTATGTTGCCTTTTTCACGCTGTTGCAGATACTCAGCAGCATTCTGAAGATAGAAAATTAAAGTAACCCCAATTCTCAAATCGTCACAGGCACCTGCAAAAGATTCTTTGTCTGCATGTCTTTCTATCACAACACTCTCCTGTGTTGTAATGCCTGTTCCGCGAAAAAAAGGAAAATAATAATCCGGATAAAATACGTTGTTTTCATCATACTGCCCGCAGACAGTAATTCCACAATCGCATCCATAATTCTTGGAAAACTCTGCAAACATACCATCAGGGTAGTTCTCTATGACCGTTTTCTCATCATAAGTTTCAACCACATCCGTAATGATCTGTCTGATACTGCTTCTTTTGGTGATCCTGGAAAAACCAACTGCCCTCAGATAACTGTGCATAAGAACACCTCCCTGAAAAAGCTCACCCTCCATTAAGCGTGCTTTTTCTCAATCTTTGTCATACCACCCATGTATGGCTGCAGAGCTTTAGGAATACTTACAGAACCGTCTTCATTCAGGTTATTCTCCAGGAATGCGATCAACATTCTAGGCGGTGCTACAACAGTATTATTTAATGTATGTGCAAGATATTTCTTACCATCTTTTCCGTTTACACGGATCTTAAGACGACGTGCCTGTGCATCACCAAGGTTTGAACAGCTTCCTACCTCGAAATATTTTTTCTGACGTGGAGACCATGCTTCTACGTCAAGAGATTTTACTTTCAGGTCTGCCAGGTCACCGGAGCAGCACTCAAGTGTACGAACCGGAATGTCCAGAGAACGGAACAGATCTACTGTATTCTGCCATAATTTATCAAACCACATCGGACTCTCTTCCGGTCTGCAGACAACGATCATTTCCTGTTTTTCAAACTGATGAATACGGTAAACGCCTCTCTCCTCAAGTCCATGAGCACCTTTTTCCTTACGGAAACATGGAGAATAGCTTGTAAGAGTTTTCGGAAGTTCTTCCTCAGGAATGATCTGATCGATAAATTTACCGATCATGGAATGTTCACTTGTTCCGATCAGGTATAAATCTTCACCCTCAATCTTATACATCATGGCATCCATTTCAGCAAAACTCATTACACCTGTTACAACATTGCTTCTGATCATAAAAGGAGGTACACAGTAAGTAAAACCTCTGTTTATCATGAAGTCACGTGCATAGGAAATTACTGCTGAGTGAAGTCTTGCGATATCTCCCATTAAATAGTAGAAACCATTTCCCGCAACACGTCTTGCACTGTCAAGATCGATTCCATCAAAATTTTCCATAATTTCTGTATGATATGGCACTTCAAAATCCGGAACAACCGGTTCACCAAACTTCTCGATTTCTACGTTCTCGCTGTCATCTTTACCGATCGGTACAGATGGATCAATGATATTCGGAATTACCATCATATCTTTGAGAAGTTCTTCCTCTACCTCTTTTTCTCTTGTGGAAAGTTCTTCAATACGGGTTCCGGAAGCAGCTACCTGTTTCTTTACTTCTTCAGCTTCTTCTTTCTTTCCCTGTGCCATCAGTGCACCGATCTGTTTGGAAATTTTATTTCTCTCTGCACGAAGAGCTTCTACTTCCTGTTTGATTTCGCGATTCTCTTTGTCCAGTTCCAGAACTTTATCCACTAATTCCAGTTTATTATCCTGAAATTTGTTGCGGATATTCTGTTTTACAACTTCCGGATTTTCTCTCACAAATTTAATATCTAACATCTTGTTCCTCCTGAAATATTCTATTACATTATGTAATGATGTCAGGGTAAAATCTGGCAACAACTTTCCCCCTGATATCAATTTATCATATCATGTGCATTCCTGCACAAAACAGATTCTCTTTTAGTATGCTCTTATTTTCAGCTTTTAAACATTACTGTTCACTCCGTTCACAGTAACTTTTAAAAAACTTTATTCTTCAATATTATCCAGTCCAAAATTCACTGCCTTACGAAGTGCCTCTACTTCTTCCTGGCTGAGCATAACGTAGGATTCGCCTTTTACAATTTCTTTCATATACAAAAAACAATTGTCCCGGCTGTGTACTGCATTTAAGATAAGACCTGTATTCTCTTTGTCCAGCAAAGCCAGCGCAAAACTTAACTTTCCACCTACATCATCAAATGCGTCATACTTTTCTACACCATATTTATTAAACATTTTATCAAGATTCTTTTTGATAAAAAGAAGATCATGATCATGTTCTTCCTTCGCATCATAGAGCTTATCTATCTGAGCGAATTTTCTAACGAATACTTTTTCCAGAGACTGTGCATCTGAACCTTTCATGAACGTCTTATATTTACGTTCCAGACGGCTCAGGCGCATATTCATACTGATATTCCTTACCAGCAGGAAGATAGTAAGAATCAGCAGTATAATAATGATGATCCCGGAATCAATTCCAAGATTTTCAAAAATGCCACTCATATTACTGTCACTCCTAACCAATGGATTCGAAAAGATCTATGATTCTTTCCAGTTCATCCTTGGAATAATATTCAATTTCAATTTTACCTTTGTCATTTTTCTTTCTGTGAATCTGGACTCTGGTACCCATGATACTTTTCATTTTTTCTTCCAGACTCTCATATATTGCATCCTCAGCAGAACTGAATTTGCTCTTCTTTGCTGTTTTTGGCGGCTCCAGCATACGTTTTACAAGCGCTTCTGTTTCACGAACACTTAATTTCTCGTCAAAAACCTTCATTGCAATTGATTCCTGCTTTTCCTTATCTGCTATCGAAAGGATTGCCCTGGCATGACCGGCAGTGATCATCTCATCAATCAGCATCTGCTGCACTTTTTCGCTGAGTTTGAGAAGTCTCATTGCATTTGTTACTGCTGTTCTGCTCTTCCCTACACGCTCTGCGATTTCATCCTGTTTCAGATGAAATTCATCAATCAGTCGTTTATATGCCATCGCTTCTTCCACAGGGTTTAAATCTTCCCGCTGAATATTCTCAATCAGGGAAATTTCTACTAATTCCTGCTCAGAAAACTCTTTAACAATTACAGGAATCTCTGTCAGTCCGGCAAGCTTTGCCGCTCTCCATCGTCTTTCACCTGCAATTATTTCATAGTAGTCCTTTTTATCAGACACGAGAAGCGGATGGAGTACGCCGTACTGTTTAATAGACTCAGACAGTTCCATGAGTGCATCTTCATCGAACTGTTTACGTGGCTGATCCATATTCGGCTCTACACTTGAGATCTTTACGATCATTGCCCCTGTTTTCGAATCCGCTGTTTGCTTCTTTGCAACAGTAGGGTTTGTCTGTTTTTCAGCTACGTCAGATTTCTTCTCTGTTTTAACTGTTTTGGTTATTGTCTTTCTGGCAGGTTCTTTGACAACAGATGTTCTGTCTGGAAAAAATGCATCTAAGCCTCTGCCAAGACCGTTTTTTCTTCCTGCCATTAATTATCCTCCCTGTTGAGCACTTCCTCTGCCAGAAGCCTGTAGCTTTCTGCTCCTGCTGATCTCGGATCATAGATATTAATCGGCTGTCCATAGCTTGGAGCCTCCGCCAGTCTTACATTACGTGGAATAATTGTTTTATAAATATTCTGATTTAAATTCTCTTTTACGTTTTCCACTACCTGCAGAGACAGGTTTGTTCTTGCGTCATACATTGTGAATACTACGCCTTCCATTTTCAGACGTTTATTCAGTCTTTCTTTTACCAGATCAATGGTATGAATCAGCTGTGAAAGTCCCTCCAGCGCATAATATTCACACTGGATCGGCACTAATACAGATGTAGCTGCGGTTAATGCATTGATCGTCAGCATATTTAATGATGGCGGACAATCCAGTATTATGTAATCATATTTACGTCGAAGCTTATCTGTGATTCCCTTTAAGATAAATTCTTTATCATCGATTCCTACCAGCTCGATTTCTGCACCGGAAAGATTAATATTAGATGGAATCAGGTCAAGATTCTCAACAACATCTTTTACAATCGTGTCTTTCGTTTCTGCCTCTCCAAGCAAAAGTTCATACAATGTATTTTCTATGCCGTTCTTATCAACGCCGAAACCACTGGTAGTATTTCCCTGTGGATCCATATCAATTGCGAGAACCTTTTTCCCTTTTTCTGCAAGACATGCTGAAAGATTAATTGCAGTTGTTGACTTTCCAACTCCGCCTTTCTGATTAGCAACTGCTATAATTCTTCCCAACTTCATTCCTCCTTTATGAGGTTTTAATTGTAGTTATTCCTATTTTGCCTGTTACATTATTTTTTATAATGCCAACAGGCATATGCATGTTTATTATAACACTTTTATTTTAATCATGCCACATAATGTTTCACGTGAAACATAAAAAAACACATTATTTTTAACATAAATATTGTATATTTTGTGGTGATTGACATTTTCTTTTTCCATCAATCGTTACTGTTCACTCCGTTCTCAGTAACGCAGCCAAAATTCCAGATTGCCTGCGGCAATGGAATTTTGGCTTGTATGTCTCGGGATTTTGGCATATTCATGCCAAAACACCTCGCGGGATTGTGATGTGTGAACAGTAATCATCAAGTTACTGTTCACTGGTAATATCCCGCGAGGTGTTTTTTGTGAGTGAAGGTCACAGAAAACCCGAGACATACCGCGCGAATTTATGCGATTAGCATAAAGTCTGTGCATCGCGAAGCGTGTTGCTGTGAACGGAGTGAACAGTAACATCATCAATCCATATGGTTCTTTTTTTCGCATCATATTTTCTTGTAAAACAGACAGTATCGCGGTATAATATGGGTATATAATTTTAGCAGGCTAATCACTTGTTATGCTTGATAAAGGAGGCCGAAAATGAGTAAAAACAAGCACAAATTTCTTACATTTGCTGCTCTGATGACCGGCGCAACTGTTGCTGTTCATTTCATTAACCACACGATTGCTACTGCTGCACAATTAAAACAGATGCTCCACATTTCTAATGACAATTACTTTGAATGGCGCTTTGGGAACATTTATTATACCAAAAAGGGAACTGGGTCACCGATTCTTTTGATTCATGACACTTTACCTGGAGCTTCCGGGTATGAATGGAGCAAAATTGAAGACGAACTGGCAATTGACCATACCGTATATACTGTTGATTTGTTAGGATGCGGACGTTCGGACAAATCCAGCATTACCTATACAAATTTTGTTTATGTTCAGATGATCAGTGATTTTATCAAAAAAATAATTGGTCAGAAAACAGATGTGATTGCAAGTGGTTTTTCAGGCTCTTTTGTTACTATGGCCTGTCACAATGAGAAAGAACTTTTTAACAAAATCATGCTGGTAAATCCGCCCAGCCTGACTCAATTAAAACAGATGCCAAACAGAAAGGACCGCCTGTTAAAAGCAGCTCTGGAAATTCCGATTTTCGGAACTCTGGTTTATCATATGATCGTATCACGTGATAATATAAATAATCTTTTTATCGAGAAGATGTATTATAATCCATTCCATGTGGATAATCAAATGGCAGATGCTTATTATGAAGCAGCTCATAAAGGTGGATATTATACCAGATTTTTGTACTCCAGTCTTGCAGCTAAGTATATAAATATAAATATCTGTCATGCACTTAAGGCACTGGATAACAGTATTTATATTGTTGAAGGTGAAACAGAGCCAAACGGAAAGGCTGTCACTGATGATTATTGTGCCTCCAACCCGGCTATTGAAGTTTCTGTTCTCAAAGAAACAAAACATCTTCCACATGTTGAAGCACCTGAAGCGTTTCTTGAACAGGTTAAAATCTTCTTTTAAGCCTTATATTTAAGCCAGAATGAGTCGACGAGTTGATTTTGAGACAGTTTTGAAGGATAAATTTTTTTATTTCAAGTCGGAAGAAGGCGACGTTGCGGTGACTACAGCAACCGAATTCGGACAAAATATACCGCAAAATGGGGCGTGCAGATTGTGGGAATGATTTTTCAAACACGCTCTAATACAACAAAAAATGAGGCAGGCATATGTAAGAAATTCTATATGCCTGCCTCACTCTTTTATAGATTCGTTTATTCTTTTACTCTTCTGTACTGTCCGTTTCCTGAGAATCTGTATTCTCCTCTTCGGATGTATCAGAATCGTTTGTTATGCCGGCTGTTTCAGATGTACTGTCATCGGACTCTTCTATGCTCTCACCTGGCATATCTGTTGAATCTGATTTAGTATCATCTGTTGTTGCTTCGTCTGAATCTGTCTTATCTGAACTGTCTTCTTCTGTTCCGACAACTGATTCAAATGCTGTGAACAGTTCTTTTACATTCATCTTATTTACGAGATATACTTTATTATCCACCACTGCCGCATAATAGTTTGTATCGTAGCTATAGTATGCAACTTCCTGTGTATCACCGTCTTCTTCTGTAAATATAGCTGTCAGTTCTGCATCACCGTCAGGTTCATATTTATCTGTCAGACGTTTCTGAGCCGTCATGTTGATCAGTTTATTGTAGAATGTTGTAAATGTTGTTTCATCCAGATCAGAACCATTCAGTTTATAGGTAACTGTTTCTGTATCGTTTCCATCATCATCTGTGGATGTTTCACGTGAAACATTTACTTTATAATCACTGCCCTGATAATTTACTTTGAGGCTTCCGAGGCTGTTTAAAGATACATAACTTACTGTCATATCCCAGAAGTCTTCTTCTGATTTATCAGTTAGCGCGGACAGAGTATCCGTTGACATCGTATAGACTTCATTGCTGTCATTTACCATGACATATCTGCTGCTGTCATCTGTTTCATTTCCAACAAGAATTGTAAGCTGCTTATCTGCCATCTTAGTTTCTTCTTCCGAAGAATCCTCATTGTCTGATGCACTGTCTGAGTTTTCTGATGTTTCATCTTCTGCTTCTTCACCGTCAGTATCTTCAGCCTCAGATGTTTCATCCGTAGTTTCACTTACACTTTCGTCTGATTCTGTATCCTGTTCAGCATCGTCACTGTTTTCTTCCACAGATGAAGCATCTTCATCTGCCGTCTCACCGGAAGCTGTCGTATCATCTTGTGTGTCTTCATCAGTGTCATCATCAGCAACTTCTTCCTGATAATCTACTGTGATTGTTGCATATGGTTTATCCAGACCATATTTGCTCTTGTCGTCACATTTATAATCTGCAAGTGAACTATATGCCATGCTTCCGAATGAAGATACCAAAGAACTTACGGTAGCTGAGTCTGCTTTTTCTTCATCCTCGCTGCCTTTTACTGACCAGGTACTTGTATCTTCGTCTTTTGATAATTCATAGGAATTATCGCCGTCTACAGAAATTTTTGTAATGGTATCTGTATTGGAAATTGCAGGGAAATCTTCCATCTGCGCATAATCATTCAATGATTTGGCAAACGGCTCTACGCAGGAAGAATCTATCAGGTATACTGTCTTCTCATCATCATCTTTTCTTACATAATACTGACTGGTGGAGGAATTTTCATCTCCCACATACAGTGTAGTTGTTATGTCATCGCCATCTTCCTCATCAGATTTTGTTACAATCTTAATCGTGTTTGACGGAGAGTCCAGACCATATTCTGAAAGATCATCTACGTCCTCCAGAACTCTGTCTGAATCGACAGATGCAATAGCAGATGCTGCACTGTCCAGAGTAGTCTGATTTACCGGAAAATCTGTTTCGTCTTTCTTTACCCAGCTGTCATCATCTTTTTCAAATGTTGTCTCTGTATCATCAACCATAAAATCCAGAGATTTAATGTTATCTGTTGATGCAGTAAATACAGTTGTGCTTTCTTCAGAATCTTCTTCGGATTCTTTCTGCTCCTGATGGGCTACGTAGGTTTTTACACCTGCGTAAGCCCCGCAGCAGACACCAAGAACTACAACTGCAAGAACCATTTTTACAGTTTTATTCTTCATTTAAGCTTTTCTCCTCTTCATCCAAACTGCAAACCCTACAACAAGGAAGAATCCAGGAATCAGACCGATGGTGCAGATCTTCCAGAATGCAGCATCATAGTCTGTAAGTGTCAGATTAGATACAGACAGGCTCTTGGATGGGATAGATACGGTTGCACTGTCTTCTGTGTCTGTCATCCACTTCAGAGATTCGATGATCAGCTTCTCATTTCCGCCGGATACCATCTGATTTACCTGTGATTCCATCAGATTGGAAGTTGAATAGTATACGATCTGCGTTTCTTTGTCATCATCCAGAGTCTCTGTGATGCTTACTCCCAGATCAAATGGGCCAGCTTCGTCTCCGTCTTCTTTCTCCAGAGTATCACTGTTCAGATCTGTCTTGGAATATGCCTGGTCTGATGTGGTGAGGATACTGTTGATCGTTACGGTATCTCTTACATCATCCATTTTTTTGATTCCCTGTGCATATGGTACAAGTACATAATATCCTCCGGAAACAGTCTCAGAGCTTGCATCTGTGCTGTTTATAGTCGGAACCAGATAATATGGCATCTGCATTGCATAATGCTGATTATCACCTTCAAATACGATTCCAGCTTCTCTCTGAACACCATAGTTTTCCAGAACTGCATCAAAGTTTGGCAGGTCTTCTGTTGTATAATCAGAGAAAATCATCGCCTTTCCGCCATTTTCAAGATAATCAATAATAGCAGTCTTTTCATCTTCTGAAATATCTGTGGATGGAGAATCAATGAACAGGCAGTCTGCATCATCCGGAACACTTCCCTCTGTAAGAAGATTCAGAGACTGAATATCCATGTTTGCCTTCTCGATGTCTTCTTTGATAGTAGAATCCATCTCCTTCTCACCATGTCCCTCGAGTGTATAAAGGATCGGGAGATCTTCGGATGTTACATATCCGATCGCACTTGTGATCTGACCTTCACCGTCGAAACCGGTGGTCTGAGAGCTGTAGGTCTGATAATCAATTGTGCTCTCATAGATATTGTTGTAATCAATGACTTTATTTCTGTCGCCGCATACAACGATCAGACTGTTTGCAGAAAGATCATCACTTGTATATTCCGTTACAAATTTAGGATTTACTACAGGATCCTTCTGCTCTACTTTAATATGCTTGGATTCATCTTCATATTTCTTAAGCAGATTGGTAATATTCTCATCTTCAGAACCGCTCTGTGCAATCTGGTAAATTGTTACGTCCTTGTCCAGATCTTTCAGCATTGCTTTTGTATCATCACCAATACTGTAGAGTTTCTGGCTGCTGATATCAATTTCTGAATATTTGGACGGAATCGCATTTACGATCATGTTGAGCACTACAACTACTGCAATAAATATCACTGACATAACCATTGTGTAAGAGCCGTTTTTGATATGCTTCTTACTGATGGTGCCAATCAGTTTCTTTTTGTCAAATTTTTTATGGTTATTATTTTTCATCTTTTCTTTCAGTTTCATTTTCTTTCACCTCCCCACTAATTCCAGCGTCTCTTCAAAATAGACTGTGTTGTAAGGAACAGGCATACTGCGATCACAGAAAGAAAATATACAATTCCTTTTATATCAAAGATGTTACTTGTAAAATTATCAAAGTGTCCGCTCAGATTAAACACATCCAGGACTTTCTGAATACCGCCCTCAAAAATACTGGATTTTACTACATAAATAATAATCAGTGCCACTTCTCCGATCACACCGATCACTGCTGAGATCAGAATATTCTTGATCATGGTATAGATAATGATGGCTGCTGCCAGGATCAATAACCCAAATGTCACGCATGTCGACATAGATGTCTGAGAGAAGAATGAAGAAATACCATTCATCATGTAAAATGCAAATAAGAAAACAAATGTGAGTACCGCTGCAATTACCTGGCTCTCAGTTAATGCTGACATAAATACACCGATTGCAATATTTGCACATCCCAGGAGAAAGAATCCCAGGACTGCTGTATATGCAGATGCAAACTCTACTGTGCCAAACCTGGACATAATCAGCGGATAAGTACACATAACTGCCATCGGAACAGCAAATACAGTTACCAGTGCAAGATATTTACCTATTACAATACCGCTCACAGAAACCGGTGCTGTCAGAAGCAGCTGATCTGTTTTCTGTTTTCTTTCCTCTGCAAGTACACGCATAGTCAAAATCGGTACTCCGATCAGGAATGCAAAGGTAATTGCACTTAAGGTGTATTCAAATTTCGGATATGCTGCTGAAAGCTGATATGCTGAAAAATAAATACCTGTCAGTACAAGAATGAAAAAGATAAATAAATATCCTACCATGGATGTCAGGTAACTTTTCAGCTCTCTTTTATATATAGCTGTCATGGTTATTTCTCTCCCCCTTTATCATTATTCTGTTCTTCCGGTATTTCTGCTGATGTCTGTTTTACGTTTGTCTCGTTTGATTTACCGGCATCAGTATCTTTATCTTCAGGTGTATTTGGGACTTCGTCTGCAGATATTGGTTTATCAGATGCAGTAAGTTCAAGGAAGATTTCCTCCAGTGATACTTTCCTAGACTTCATCTCATAGATTGGGCTGTTAATCTCCGACATTTTGTAGAATACTTCTTCCCGAATGTCATTCTGCTCCTCTGTTGAAACTTTCACACTCCAGAGATTCTGTTTCTCATCTTTTTCCATTGTTACGCTGTTGACTCCCTCGATTCCCTCGAGAGCCTGCCTGATCTGTGTTTTTTCACCTTTAATAAGCATCTCCAGAGTATTGGATCCTTCTGCAAGTTTTCCAAGATTCTCAGGAGTATCGCTTGCTACCAGTTTTCCATGAGAAATGATCAGCACGTAATCGCATACCGCGCTTACTTCAGAAAGTATATGCGAGCTGAGAATAACGGTATGTTTCTTTTTTAATTCTTTAATTAAGGTTCGGATTTCAATAATCTGTTTAGGGTCAAGACCTACTGTCGGCTCATCCAGGATGATCACCTCCGGATACCCCATAATCGCCTCAGCAAGACCAACTCTCTGTCTGTAACCTTTTGACAGGTTCTTTATCAGACGGTTTCTCATGTCTGAAATCTTTACCATATCCATGACTTCTTCGATCATGTTTGCTTTTTTATCTTTTGGGATTTTCTTGAGATCTGCCACAAATTTCATGTATTCCAGGACAGTCATATCAAAATAGACCGGCGGCTGTTCAGGCAGATAACCGATACATTTCTTTGCCGCTTCCGGTTCTTCGAGGATATCGTGTCCGTCAATTTTGACGGTTCCTTCGGTGGATGCGATGTATCCGGTTATCATATTCATTGTAGTGGATTTTCCTGCACCGTTTGGCCCCAGAAATCCATAGATTTTGCCTTTCTCTATTTTAAAGGAAAGGTGGTCAACTGCCGTATGGTTACCATATCGTTTGACCAGATTGTTTACTTCAATCAATGTGTTCTCCTCCTCTTAATTTTTGCCAAAATAAAATATAGAAAATGTCCCCAGGTGAAACAGAGAATGGGGGAACCCGAGGACATCTCTATAAAAATAGTTTATGATGAAGTTGTGATGAAATTAGGATAAAAGTGTGATTATTCTGTGATGTTTGTTTGAAAAAAATAGCTGTCCCGAAATCTCGGCATTTTTTGCCAGAAGATTTCATGAGACAACTATACATAGATTTATTATGACAATGGTTCTTTTAATGGTGTTCCTGCTTTACGCGGATACTTTCCAGGTGTAGATTTTTTCTTATTTATAATGACAAGGGATCGGTCAATCTCGGAGTCCGGCAATTTAAAGTATGTGATGTCTTTCACCTGACCACCGAGGATATTGATTGCTTTCTCTGCTTCTTCTGCCTCTTCCTGTACAGTTCCTGATTTATAGGAAATGAAAGTTCCTCCTATCTTTACATAAGGAAGACAATATTCTGACAGAGTTGCAAGGTTTGATACTGCCCTGGATACACAGAGATCATATTTCTCACGATACTCTTTATTTTTTGCATACTCTTCTGCTCTTCCATGAATCGCCTTAATCCCTTCTAATCCAAGAAGCTCAAAACTTTCCTCAAGGAAGTTTACCCTCTTTTTCAGAGAATCCAGCAGACATGCCTCCAGATGTGGAAAAGCAATTTTCAAAGGCACACCTGGAAATCCGGCACCTGTACCGATGTCCATAATTGTTTTTACTTTTGTCATATCAATGGCTTTTACACAGGCAAGACTGTCAAGAAAGTGCTTTGTAAGAACTTCCTCAAACTCAGTAATACCTGTCAGATTCATAACCTTATTTTTTTCTACCAGAAATTCATAAAACTGGATAAACTGATTTTTCTGCTTCTGGCTCAGCTCTATACCCAGTTCTCTGCATCCATTTTCCAATGTCGTCAGATTATACGGCATGTATTATTCTCCTTTTTCTACCTTTATTTATTATTTTTGTATATTTTACAGGGTTGTTTTATGTGCTTTTATGATTTTATCTGTTATTTATAGTCCGTTATTTTACTCTTTTATGTACTATTTTAATATTTTTTGCCAATTTCTTGTTTTTATAAGCACATTAAAGCGTATTATATTAATTATTTCGTACTGGAAAGATACACCAGTAAAACTGATATATCAGCAGGAGAAACTCCTGAAATTCGGGAAGCCTGTCCGATTGAAATCGGTCTGTATGCTTCCAGTTTCTGACGTGCTTCGATTCTCAGACTTCCAACTTTCTCATAATCAATATCTGTCGGGATTTTCTTTGCTTCCAGTTTCTTAAACTGTTCTACCTGTTTTAACTGTCTGCGGATATATCCATCATACTTGATGTTAATGTCAACCTGTTCCTGTACATCCCATGGCAGCTCCGGACGTTCTTTATCAAGTGGTTTGATTGCTTCATAAGAAAGTTCCGGACGGCGGATCAGTTCTGCCAGAGTGGTTCCGGATTTCAGCGGTGTGCTGTTATAGCTTTCCAGAAGGGTCTGAACCTCTTTGTTTGCTCCGATATTTGTATGTTCTACTCTGCTGATCTCTGTTTTTATCTGTTCTTCTTTCGTAAGGATTTTCTGATAATCCTCTTCACTGATGAGCCCTGCCTGATATCCCTTTTTACGAAGTCTCAGATCCGCATTATCCTGTCGGAGAAGTAATCTGTACTCCGCTCTGCTGGTCATCATTCTGTATGGCTCATGGTTTTCTTTTGTTACCAGATCATCAATAAGAACACCAATATAAGCCTCAGAACGGTCAAGAATCAGCTGTTCCTGACCTTTAACTTCCAGAGCAGCATTAATTCCTGCGATCAGTCCCTGCGCCGCTGCTTCTTCATACCCTGAGCTTCCGTTAAACTGACCGCCGCTGAACAGTCCTTTGATTTTCTTAAATTCCAGTGTAGGATATAACTGACGTGGATTAATACAGTCATATTCGATGGCATATGCATTTTTTACGATTTTTGCATGTTCCAGTCCCGGTACGGAATGATACATTTCTTCCTGCACATCTTCCGGCAGAGAACTGGACATTCCACCAATATACATCTCATTTGTATAGAGACCTTCCGGCTCAATAAATACCTGATGACGGTTCTTATCTGCAAAACGGACTACTTTATCTTCAATTGACGGGCAATAACGCGGACCGGTTCCTTCGATCATACCGGAATACAACGGAGAACGGTCAAGGTTTGCACGAATGATCTCATGAGTTTTCTCATTTGTATATGTCAGCCAGCAGGATTTCTGCTCTATCTGAACATCTTCCGGATTAGTTGAGAATGAAAATGGTACAACTCTCTCATCTCCAAACTGTTCCTCCATTTTGCTGTAGTCAATTGTATTTCCGGCAATACGGGCAGGTGTTCCTGTTTTAAAACGGAACATTTCAATTCCCAGCTCTTTCAGAGAATCAGTCAGATAGTTGGCTGCCTGCAGTCCGTTTGGTCCTGTATAATTACTTACATCACCGTAAATACATCTTGCTTTTAAATAAGTTCCTGTACAGAGGACCACAGCTTTACAGTTATAAGTTGCACCGGAATATGTTTTTACCCCTGTAATCTTTCCGTCCTCGACCAGAAGTTTTGTTACTTCTCCCTGTTTAATAGTCAGATTAGGTGTATTTTCAAGCGTTTTTCTCATTTCATTGCTGTATGCCTGTTTGTCAGCCTGCGCACGTAAGGAGTGCACTGCAGGTCCTTTGGAACAGTTAAGCATTTTGGACTGGATAAAGGTCTTGTCAATATTTTTTCCCATTTCACCGCCCAGGGCATCAAGCTCTCTTACCAGATGGCCTTTGGAACTGCCACCTACGTTCGGGTTACATGGCATTAATGCGATACTGTCTACACTTACAGTAAACATCACTGTATTCAGGCCCAGGCGCGCACCCGCAAGTGCTGCTTCACATCCGGCATGACCGGCACCGACTACAACAATATCATAATCTTCTACTAACGTTCTCATTTTGTCTCCTTTTATTTTACAACTGCTCATTCTATTCTTTCAAAAATCGCCGAAGGCGATTTTTTGATTTTTATTTACCCATGCAAAACTTGCTGAATATCTCATTTACCAGATCTTCACCAACAGACTCTCCGAGGATTTTACCCAGATTTTCATATGCATTCATAAGATCTATAGAAAAGAAATCTTCCGGCATTCCCCTTTCGATACTGTTTCTGACCAGATCAAGGCTTCTGTCAGCCTCTTCCAATGCTGCTTTATGACGGGCATTTGTAATATATACCTCATCATTAAAGGAAATCTCTCCTCCAAAAAACATATCTTTAATCTGTTCTTCCAGTTCTGTAATGCCTTTTTCTTCTTTTGCAGAAATCGGAATTACAGGATGTCCTGTTTTTTCTTTCAGGATTTCCGGCTGGATTTCCGGCTGAAGATCAGTTTTATTATACAGGATAATCGCCTTTTTTCCAGTAAGCATTTCCATGATTTCTTCATCATTTTCGTCAAGCGGAACAGAAGAATCCACTACATAAAGAATCAGATCTGCTTTCTGTGCCATTTCTCTGGCTCTGTCTACCCCTATTTTTTCCACAATATCCTTTGTTTCCCGGATTCCGGCTGTATCAATAATCTTCAGAGATATTCCATGAAGTGTGATATATTCCTCCAGAATGTCTCTGGTCGTTCCTGCAATATCTGTCACAATAGCCCGGTTTTCTCCGATCAGAAGATTTAACAGTGAGGATTTTCCGGCATTTGGTTTTCCAAGGATAACTGTCTGGATTCCCTCCTGGATCATCTTTCCGTCAGAAGAAGTTTTCAACAGGCGCTTCACTTCTTTCTGTTCATTATCCACAACTTCCAGAAGTTCCTGGGGATATCCATCCAGACTGATATGTTCCGGATCATCCAGTGCCGATTCTATATATGCAATGTGATAAATCAGCTTTTCTCTGATATCTCGGATTGCTTTCTGCACAGAACCTCTTAACTGATCCATGGAACTGCGAAGCGCATATTCATTTTTCGCCTGTATAACATCCATAACAGCCTCTGCCTGGGATAGATCCATCCGTCCGTTCAGGAAGGCACGTTTGGTAAATTCTCCTGGTTCTGCAATTTCGGCACCATTTTTCAGCACTGTATCCAAAACCCTCTGCATAGCATATACACCACCATGACAGTCTATTTCTACTGTATCTTCTCCTGTAAAAGTCCTCGGTGCATGCATGATCATTACCAGAACCTCATCAATCAGTTCCTCTCCATCATAAATATATCCATAATGAATGGTATGAGTCGGAACTTCTTTTATTTTTTTCTTCCCGCCTTTTGATCTGTAGATACGGGAAATCACATCCATGGCATTCTCGCCGCTGATACGGATGATTCCGATTCCGGACGCACTCATGGCTGTGGAAATTGCTGCGATTGTTGTTTCCATTTTTTTCTCCTCACTTGCCTGTTCTATAATAGTTCCGCCCCTGCGGAACAGTAGACTGTTACAATAATTCTGTCATCTTATATACATAACAGGAAAATCACACTGACTACTGTTATTTTTTTCTGCAAGTGTGTAATCTCTCTGGTATATATACAAGACTTTCCGTAAAATAAAAATGTTACTCCAGGCAAAAGTACACACGCAAAGTTACGTGCTATTCACGCTTTCACCTAGAATAACATTCTTTTTTCATATCTGCAATGAAGCAGTCATATTATTAATTTCTTTTTAATTTTACCACTACATGACGGTAAGGCTCTTCACCCTCACTGACTGTCTCAACGAATTTATTTCCCTGAAGAGCAGAATGGATAATTCTTCTCTCATAAGGATTCATTGGCTCAAGAATAACCGGCTTGCGGGTTTTTCTTACTTTATAAGCAATACCTCTTGCAAGGTTCTCAAGAGTTTCTTTACGGCGCTTGCGGTAATCTTCTGTATCAAGTTTTACACGAATGTAATTTGATTTACCTTTATTTACCACAAGACTCGTCAGATACTGAAGAGAATCCAGAGTCTGGCCTCTCTTGCCGATAAGGATTCCCATATCTTCGCCTTCAAAGTCAACTTCCAGACTTCCGTCCGTTGTGTTATATTCAGATGTAATCTCTACTTCTCCAAGATTCATGGACGCAAATACATCACGAAGGAATACCTTTGCTCTGTTTTCTACTTCTTTAATCTCTTCCGGATCTGTAAGGATCTCAACAGGCTTTACCGGTTTAGTCGTCTTTTCTCTGACTTGTTTCTCTTTTGGCTCTCTGAATTCTCTCGGCTGTTTTTCTTTTGCAGCCCTTTCCTTTACAGGTTTTGGCTGTCTTGGTTTCTCAGAAACAGCTTTCGGCTCTTTGATTTCTTTCTTTACCGGTTTTATAGCTTCCGTTTTCTTTTCTTCCTGAACCGGGGCTTCCTCTTTGAAGGAATCGAGTTTCACTGTCTCTACGATCTCCTTCATTTCTTCTTCCTCAGAAACCGACTCAATCTTACGAACCTTAATTACTGCAGGCTTGCTTCCGATTCCGAAAAATCCGTTGCTGCCTTCACTTATTACCTGAATCTCAAGCTGGTCACTGGATACGCCAAGCTCGATACATGCTTTTGTAATTGCTTCACTCTTTGTTTTCGCTGAAAACTGGATATAATCCTCCATGCCAACCCCTCCGTTCCTGACTACTTCTTCTTATTACGCTCATCAAATGCTTTTACCAGATTGGCCTTTGCAGTAATGCTGCCAGGTTTTGCATTCGCAGCGTCTTTGTAAGCTTCTTCAACCTTCTTGGCTCTTGTCTCAACATTTGTATTGCTGCTGCCTTTTTCAATCTTATTGATATTCTTGGCGCTCTGATGGGCCTGATTTGTAATCTTCTGAGGTGGAAGTCCCGCTTTCTCACGCTTCTTTTCCATCTTCTTCATATTCTCACTGATCAGGTCTTCAATCTGGATCTTATCCATCTTTTTATTGATAACAACCTGCTGCACACTTCTTACTGCAGCACTTGCTACCCAGTAAATACCAAGACCTACAGGGAATGTGAAACAGAATACTGCTGACATCAACGGCATTACCATATTCATTGTCTTCATGGAGTTCATCATTGCATCCTGCTGTGAATCGCCGCTCTGCTGTGCTGCCTGAGGCATCAGTTTTAAGTTGATCATCTGTGTAGCCCACGCAAGAATCGGGATAAGAATCGCAACGATAGCAAGAAGAGCAGATCCACCTACAAAAGCTGCTTTAATATAAGTCAGTGGCTGATCAGCGATATTCAGACCAAAGAAATTCTGCACATGTGAAATCTCTTTTGCAGTGCTGTTCAGCGTATCAGTAAATCCTGCAAACTGGCTTGTCTCAGCAAGTGTTTTCCACTGGGAAGGTGATAATGCATACAAAAAGTCTGTGACTGAATTACTTGTAGCTTTACTTCCATCCATAATAAGCTGAACTCTTGTCATCTTATTATCTGTGATAAACTGCTGAAGGATATCTGTATATCCGTTTACACCTGTAATACTGGTAACTGCAGATGCAAGGATATCCCTTACACTTCCTACATATGCCGGAATTTTATAAATTACCTGATATAAGGCCATCAAAATAGGGAACTGGATTGCAAGCTGTACACAGCTTCCTGTAGGAGATACGCCGTATTTCTGATATACAGCCTGTGTTTCCTCCTGCATTTTCTGCATTGCAGCAGTATCGTTGTTTTTTCCCTTGTACTTCTTTTGAATTTTCTGAAGTTCCGGCTGCATGATTGCACTCAGCTTAGAGAATTTCTGCTGTTTGATCTGCAGTGGGGTCATAAGAGCATAAATAAGGATACTGAAGATGACAATACAAAGACCGATATTCTGAATTCCAAAGATATTCAGCAATCTGTAAATACCATCCATGATCCATCCCATAACGGTCGCAAGCTGACCAATGATAGGAGTGCTGCTCTTTGTCGCTAAAATCATTTCCAAGTTCATTTCCTCCTAGAATCCATAAATGACAGGAGGTTCCTTCGATCGATCAATATTCAATTTTCAAGTACATTCCTGTCTTTACGGTACAGGGTCATAGCCTCCGTGGGAAAAAGGATTACAGCGAAGTATCCTCCATACCGCAAGAAGACCACCCTTTAATGCACCATATTTTTCGATTGCTTCTAAACCATATTGAGAACATGTGGGAATATAAGGACATTTTGTTCTCTTCATCGGTGATATATACTTTTGATAGAGTTTAATTATTCTGATCAGAAACTTCTTTATCATTGTTCTTACCTGCTATGCAGTGCTTTCCCGCCAGATGCATCAGCGCACTCTCTATCTCTTGATAGGTTCTGTCCTTTGCCTGTGGGCGTGCAACTACTACAATGTCCAAACTGTTTTCAAATTCCGCTTCATTCAACCGATAACTCTCTCTTATCAATCTGGTGAGTCTGTGGCGAACCACACTATTCCCTACTTTTTTACTTACTGATATTCCCAGACGATTCTTCATGTACTGATTTTTCAGTACGTACATCACCAGATACCGATTACCTTTTGATGTTCCATTTCTGTATACTTTTTGAAAATCTTGATTTTTTTTTAAGGACTCTGATCTTTGCATAGAATCCCCTTTCCTGATCTCTTTTTTAAGAGAAGAAAAGACCACATAATTGCGGTCTTATTCTTAGGCTGATAAATGCTTTCTTCCTTTTAATCTTCTGGCAGCTAATACTTTACGACCACCCTTTGTGCTCATACGAGCTCTGAAACCATGAACTTTTGCTCTAGATCTCTTTTTTGGCTGAAATGTCATTTTCATAGGTAAAGCACCTCCTTTATCTATTATCCATGTTAAATTTTGTAACTTTTTAAGTATGACAGACACCGGATTCTACAGCTCTCCTGCCCGCCAACTTTACTTATTAGAACATCATTTCAATTATATTCATAAAGGGTGGATTCGTCAAGTATTATTTACACAAAGATTTAAATGGTTTTTTATGCCATTGTGGATTACATAATTGGTTTACGTAATATTATCCACATTTTGTGGATAACTTGTGGATAACTTGTGGAATACCTATATATCTTTCCACTTTCTCCTGTCTATTTTACACATATCTTCAAAAAAATGCTTTTATTTCTACTTTTCTTACTGTGCATAAAATTATCCCCATTTTTTATCGTTTTTAAAAGAATAACGTCACATTATGGTAACCGGAATTGGCTTTTCCACTGTTATCCACACTAATCCACATAAAAAGTGGGGATAACTTTTTTCCACATTTCCCTCAAATATACATTGCGAAAACAGGCATTTTATTATAATATATATAAGGATATTTATGTCTTTTTTAAGAATACGGTCAGAGTTTGTGGAAAACTCAATATTATCAATACACACTTAATATAGAAGTAATACGAACCGGGAGAACCAGAAAATGAACAAAGTTGTGGAAAAATGGGACGAAATCCTGCAAATCGTCAAGACAGAACATGATCTGTCCGACGTTTCTTTTAATACCTGGCTAAAACCACTTACTGTTTACGAAGTAGTTGACAATGTTGTCACTATTATCGTGCCTTCAGAGCAGGTAGGTCTCAATTATATAAGTAAAAAATATAAACTTCCACTTCAGGTAACGATCAGTGAAGTTACCGGAATGGAAAACTGTGACATCAATTTCATATTGCCGGAAGATGTTCCAAAAAAAGAGGAAGTTTCTCCAAAAGCGCAGTCTCAGGACGCACGCTGCGAGGAAGCTCATTTGAATCCAAAATACACTTTTGATACCTTTGTAGTCGGAAGCAATAATAAATTTGCCCAGGCAGCAGCTCTTGCAGTTGCCGAATCCCCGGGTGATACCTACAATCCGCTCTTTATCTATGGCGGTGCAGGTCTGGGAAAAACTCATCTGATGCATTCTATTGCTCATTTCATTATTGATCATGATGAAAACAGCAAAGTACTTTACGTTACCAGTGAAGAGTTTACCAACGAACTGATCGAAACAATCCGTAATGGAAATAACTCGGCAATGACCAAGTTTCGTGAAAAATACAGAAACATTGATGTTCTTCTTGTCGATGATATTCAGTTTATTATAGGAAAGGAATCTACACAGGAAGAATTTTTCCATACCTTTAACAGCCTGCACAGTGCCAAAAAACAGATTATTATTTCGTCAGATAAACCTCCAAAAGATATGGAAATCCTGGAAGAACGTTTCCGTTCACGATTTGAATGGGGCCTGATCGCAGATATCACACTGCCGGATTACGAAACCCGAATGGCAATTCTTCATAAGAAGGAAGAAATGGATGGATATGATATTAACGAGGAAGTAATCAAATACATTGCAAACAATATTAAATCCAATATCCGCGAACTGGAAGGCGCGATCAACAAGGTGATGGCTTTTGCCAAACTTGAAAAAAAGGAAGTTACACTTGAACTTGCCGAACAGGCGTTAAAAGACATTATTTCCCCTGATGAAAAGAAAGTCATCACGCCGGATTATATTATTTCCATGGTTGCTGAACATTTTGATGTTACAGTGGATGACCTTTGTGGAAATAAGCGTAACTCCAAAATTGTAACCCCCCGCCAGATTGCCATGTATTTATGCAGAGAAATCATCTCAACTCCGCTGAAATCTATCGGAAAATGTCTTGGAAATCGTGATCATACTACCATTATGCACGGTATCGACAAAATTGAAAAAGAAATCAACAACGATGAAAACCTTAAAAACACCATTGAAACTTTAAAGAAAAAAATTAATCCACAGGGATGAGGATAACTGACTGTATAACATGTGTATAAGATGTTGATTGAATGTGTATAAGTGTGTATAACTTTTCGCCACTTTTTGGGCGCTTCGGTTATACACAAGTTATACACATACTTTAAGCACACCTTTACACGAAGTTATCCATATCCGAACTCCTTGAAAAATCAACCTTCAATGGAGTTTTTCACATATTCACATCCCCTACGGCGGAGACGACGAATTCCTTTTATATATTTATCTATAAAAAACCACATCACCCAAGAAAGGAAGTTATACACATTATGAAAATCATTTGCCAGAAAATCAACTTGCTCAAAAGTGTAAACATCTCACTGAAAGCAGTTCCCTCTAAAACAACAATGCCAATTCTGGAATGTATTCTGATTGATGCTACTACAAACCAGATCAAATTTACTACTAATGATATGGAACTCGGTATAGAAACAATTGTTGATGGAATCATTGAAGAAAAAGGAATCATTGCGCTGGATGCAAAAATTTTCTATGAAATCATTCGTCGACTGCCAGACAATACGGTAACTATTAAAACAGATGAGAAACTTACTGCCACCATTACCTGTGAGAAAGCAAAATTCACGATACCTGGTAAATCCGGAGAAGATTTTGCATATCTCCCACTGATTGAGAAAGAAGAAAGTCTTACTATCTCTCAATTCACATTAAAAGAGATGATTAGACAGACTATTTTCTCAATTGCCTCCAATGAAACCAATAAGCTGATGACAGGTGAACTTTTTGAAATCAAAAATAACTACCTGAAAATAGTATCTCTCGATGGACATCGTATTGCAATCAGACGTATGGAACTGAAAAAAGATTATGCTGACCGCAAAGTGGTGGTACCTGGCAAAACACTTAATGAGATCAGTAAGATTTTATCCGGTGAAATTGATGATATTGTAAATATTTATTTCTCAAAAAATCATATTTTATTTGAGTTTGACCAGACTATTGTTGTTTCCAGATTAATCGACGGAGAATATTTCCGTATTGATCAGATGCTTTCCAGCGATTACGAAACCAAAATTAAAATTAATAAAAAAGAATTTCTGGACTGTATCGACAGAGCCACTCTGTTGGTAAGAGAGGGAGAAAAGAAACCGATCATTATTGAAATTACAGATAATTCTATGGAATTACGTATTGATTCTGCAATGGGTTCCATGAATGAAAATATTGATATTGATAAAGAGGGCAAAGATATCCTTATTGGCTTTAATCCAAGATTTCTGATCGATGCACTCAAAGTAATCGATGATGAAACAATCAGTATCTACCTCGTAAATCCAAAAGCACCATGTTTTATCAGGGATGACGAGGAAAATTACACATATTTGATTCTGCCTGTAAATATCAACCAGAATCAGGCAAGATAGGGAGTAAATGAAAATGGAAGAAATTAAAATCAGAGATGAATTTATAAAACTGGGGCAGTTACTGAAACTTGCAGATATGGTTCAGGACGGGGTTGAAGCGAAATATGTGATCACTGACGGACTGGTAAAAGTAAACGGAGAGGTAGATGACCGTCGTGGCCGAAAGGTTTATGAAGGTGACATCGTTTCTTATGATGGAAAAGAAATTAAAGTGATCAGGTGAATAAATGTATATTGAATCTGTTCAGTTAAAAAATTTCAGAAATTATGATTCTCTGGAACTCGATCTGGCACAGGGGACGAATATATTTTACGGCAATAACGCTCAGGGAAAGACCAATATCCTGGAGGCACTTTATCTTTGCGGAACTACAAAATCGCATAAAGGAAGCAGAGATAAGGATATGATTCAGTTTGGAAAGGATGAATCTCATATCAGGATGATGGTAAAAAGAGATGAGCTTTCCTACAGGATTGATATGCATCTTAAAAAGAATAAAGCAAAAGGCGTTGCGATCAATGGTCTTCCTATCCGGAAGGCCAGTGAGCTTTTCGGAGTAGTTAATCTGGTGTTTTTTTCTCCTGAGGATCTGAATATTATAAAAAATGGTCCGGGTGAGAGAAGGAGATTTCTTGATCTGGAACTGTGCCAGTTAGATAAAATATATCTTACAGATCTGGCTTCATATAACCATATTGTAAATCAGAGAAATAAATTGCTGAAGGATCTCAGTGTTCAGCCTTCACTTAAAGATACACTGGATATCTGGGATATACAGATGGCTGAATATGGACGGAAGATTATTGACAAGCGCAGTGAATTTATTAAAGAACTAAATGAAACGGTTCGAAAAATACATGGTAATCTTACAGGGGGATTGGAAGAACTGAACGTTATTTATGAACCGGACTGTACAGCAGAGAAACTGGAAAGTACCATTTGTGCCAACAGAGAAAGAGATATGAGGATGAGACTGACATCCGCAGGCCCACACAGAGATGACCTGTGTGTAATGGCAAATGGGATTGATATCAGGAAATACGGTTCTCAGGGACAGCAGAGGACAGCGGCACTTTCACTTAAATTATCAGAAATATATATAGTAAAGAGAAAAATAAAAGACACACCGGTTCTGCTTTTGGATGATGTTCTGTCCGAGCTGGACAGCAGCAGGCAGAATTATCTTCTGGACAGTATCAGTGATATCCAGACATTGATAACATGTACAGGGCTGGATGATTTTATCAGTCATCAGTTTCAGATAAATAAGGTATTTCAGGTAGTTCAGGGAACAGTATCACAGCCTGTGTAAGAAGAAACAATCTTTTGACAAGGGTACGGGCTTATGATACACTGAGCGTAATTATGGAAAGTTGGTGAATGCATTGGATAAAGAAGAATTTCGGATAAAACTTGAAGAGATTAATAAGCTGGTTCAGGACAAAGATTATAAAGGTGCCATGAACATTGTAGACAGCATAGACTGGAGACGCGTCAAAAATGTCCGCACCTTATGTGTTGTCGGTGAAATATATGCAGCAAACGGAAGATATGAGGACAGTAAGGAGATTTTCCTTCTTGCATATCATAAGGCATCTATTGGAAAAAATATTCTTTACCGTCTGATTGAGATCTCTCTGCGAATGGATGATATCAATGAAGCAGAAGAATTTTTTGAAGAGTATAAGCAGGTGGCTTCGAATGACAGTACACAATATATTCTGCAGTACAAGATTGCAAGGGCAAAAAATTCTTCATTAAATGAGCAGATCAGAATCCTGGAAGAGTATAAAGAACAGGAATTTACAGAGAAATGGTCATATGAACTGGCAGCCCTGTATTACAAAGCAGGAGAAAAACAGAAATGTCTGGATTTATGCAATGAAATCATTCTCTGGTTCAGTGAAGGCAAATATGTTATGAAAGCCTATGATCTAAAAATGAGAATGGGTGAGCTGACAGGTGCTGAGAAAGCAAAATTTGAGAAACAGTTTGTTCCGAAACTTCTTACACCAGAGCAGGCGAAAGAACTGGAGAAGAAAAAAACGGAAACAGAAGTAAAAGCGCAGGAAGAGCCTGAAGCTGAAGAAGTGGAAGAAACGACAGAAAACAATGAGCCGGAAGTTCAGGTCAGCATGGAAGGCATTCAGGAAAAGATTTCAAAGGGGATCAGGGATGTCTTTGGAGGTAAGACTCAGGAAGAGAAAGAAGAGTTTCCGGAAGAATCCATGGATATGGTTAACGAGGCCGGTATCACCAGGGAAGATGAGATTCCGGAAGAAATCATAAAGAGTGATGCGTCGCAGAAAGAACCTGAAAATGTTCCGGAATTGGAGGCAGAACCTGAAAAACCGGGGGCAGAACCCATGGCTGCAATTAAGATGCCTGAATTAAATATTCCGGCATCCATGAAAAATATGGAACTGAGCAAACCGCCGAAAGTTGAGGAAGTTGCTGAGACGAAACTGAATATGGATTCTTTTGATCTGGAAGGGAAAGAGTTGAATCTGGAGGATACGATCCTTGCTGCTGCCAGTGCGCAGGGAATTGAGATTCCGAAGGAAGAAGAGTCAAAAACAGAAGAAGTACAGGAAGAAAGTTCAGAAACTGATGTTGATGATAAAGAAATAAAAGCCCATGATATTTCAGAGGAACTGGAAGAACCGGATTTCCTCAGCGGAGATATACAAGATATAAAGGTTGCTGATCCAAAGCCGGATGAAGAACCGAAAAAGGAAATACCGGTGCAGCCGGAAATAGAAGAAGCTGAAGAAGAAGATGAGGTTACAGAAGAAGATCTCAGAAGAGCTGAAGAGGAATTTCTCCATGGACCGATGGGGAATACAGATCTGAATCCGGAAGATGATACAGAGGGAACGGAAGAAGCTCAACCTCTGACAGAAGAAGAGGAGCTGGAACGTTTTATAGAATCTATCCAGCCGGAAAATGGAGCAGATCCAAGGGATATCGTACCAAGAGAAAAAGAACTTACAGATGATGAAAAGCAGTTATTTACATATTTTGTAAAGGTTCCGGGTATGAAAGAGCAGCTTGTGGATACTTTATATGATGTACAGATGGCTGCAGCAGACAAGACTTCTAAAACTGGAAATATTATTGTGATGGGCGGTAAGGAATGCGGAAAGACCAGACTGATCTCAGGCCTGATTCCGGCAATCTGTAAAGAACTGAATCTGGAAGCGTCAAAAGTAGCATATGTTTTTGCAGATCAGATCAACGGAAAAAATATTTATAAGATTTTTTCAAAGCTGGCAGGTGGCTTTCTTGTGATCGAAAATGCAAATCAGCTGACACCGGAAACAGTAGAGATGCTTGACAAAGCCATGGAAGTTAATACAGACGGACTTACAGTAATCGTGGAAGATGAGAAGATTGGTATGCGAAAACTGATTGCCAGATATCCGAAATTCGCAAAGAAGTTTACTTCAATGATCAATATTCCTGTGTTTACCAATGATGAACTTGTCAATTTTGCAAGGGTTTATACAAAAGAGAATGGTTATGCTATTGATCAGATGGGAATGCTTGCGCTGTATAATCTGATTGGAATTAACCAGAAAGAGGATTCTCCTATGAATGTTGGCGCAGTAAAAGAACTGATAGATGCTGCGATTGCAAAATCACAGGGAGGAATCCGTAAATTTAAACGAAATGTATCTAAGAAACGTATAGACAGAGATGGATATATTGTTCTGTACGAGAAAGATTTTACTAAATAATGCGTATTTGTACAGTTACAGGTAATAAAGAAAAAGGAGTAAAGATTATGCCCAGACCGTATCTAGGAGATCCAAAGTATACCATAGAAGTGCTTCAGAAGTATAATTTTGCATTCCAGAAAAGGTTTGGTCAGAACTTTCTGATCGATACTCATGTTCTGGATAAGATTATAGATTCTGCACAGATCACAAAGGATGATTTTGTATTGGAGATTGGACCGGGAATCGGAACCATGACACAGTATCTGGCTGAAGCAGCAAGGGAAGTGGCAGCAGTTGAGATTGATAAAACACTGCTTCCTATTCTGGACGACACTCTGAAAGATTGGGATAATGTGACAGTCATCAACAACGACATCCTCAAAGTAGACATCCGCCAGCTTGCACTGGAAAAAAATCAGGGGCGTCCGATCAAGGTTGTTGCCAATCTGCCATATTACATTACTACCCCGATCATCATGGGATTGTTTGAGAATCAGGTTCCTGTTGATTCTATTACTATTATGGTACAGAAAGAAGTTGCGGACAGAATGCAGGTAGGACCCGGAACAAAAGATTACGGGGCGCTTTCACTGGCTGTGCAATATTATGCGAAACCAAAGATCGTGGCAAATGTACCGCCCAACTGTTTTATGCCAAGACCTAAAGTGGGAAGTGCGGTGATCAGACTGGAACGATATGAAAAACCGCCGGTTGAGGTAAAGAATGAGAAGCTGATGTTTCGTATTATCAGAGCATCTTTTAACCAGAGAAGGAAGACACTGGTGAATGGTCTGAAGAATTCACAGGAGATACCATTTTCTAAAGAACAGATTGAGCAGGCGTTGGGGATGTGTGGACTTTCCCTGAGTGTCAGAGGAGAAGCACTGACACTGGCACAGTTTGCACAGCTGGCAAATGCATTTACAGAAATTTCATAAAAAGATAAATATAAAAAGCATCCGGTGGCTAAGCGGATGCTTTTTATATTACGTTCAAATTTATTTTTTAAAAGGAAGGAGAGTTAATTGCCTCTTCCGGCAATCAACATATGAAAAAGAAATTTTATAAAAATAACGTTGGCTTTATTATTTTTATGGCTTTAGTATATCCTGCAATTATGAGAAAATCGTGTTTAAGATGTGAAAAAAATTTGAACAAATGTCGAAGGAATTATGAAGAGAGAAATTGGGATATTTATTTTACAGAAGGCATAAGATTTCTGATATAATGAGCCGGTAAATGAAAATGTCTGTTCATTGTCTGTAATCTGCTGACAGTGAAAAGACAGAGACTTATTATTGACTGGCAAAAGTATGGAGGTAATTAAATCATGAGAATAAAAAAAGCAGGAATACTTATTATTGCGGCAGCAATTACATGTACGACACCGGCAGTACCAGCGATGGCAGCAGATACTTCGGAATCTGTACAGGAGATTATTTCTGATAATGAGATTGATTCTCTTGTATCAGATCCGGACAAAGTAGTTGATATCATTATGTATGTGAAAAATGAGGCAGCAAAACAGGATATTTCAGATGATCAGATCAGATCGCTGATCCAGACTGCGGAGAGTACTGCAGGAGTTAGCCTTTCGGAGGAAGAAGAGAACAGAATCATAAAGATCGTTAAACAGATCAAGGATTCTGATATTGATGAGGAACAGCTCAGGAGTGCTGTGACGAAGGCATATGATAAACTGGAAGAAATGGGAATTGGTAAAGAAGAGGTAAAAGGAATCCTGCATAAACTGGCTGATTTTGCAAAGAGTCTTTTTGAGTAAAATCTGCTCATTCTCAAATCGTAACTGTGAAAAGACGAAATAGTTATGGAAGATTATGGGAGATATACAAGATAGACAAGCATAAAATAAAACAAGAACTATAAATATGTGGTAATTCTATAAAAAAATATTAAAAAATATAAAATAATTGTGCAAATAAACGAAAAGTTAACTGCGAGTTCATAATTTGTTCATAAATGATTGCTACTATATAGATAGTTCGAAAGAACCTACGAAAGACGTTGTAATGTGTTATCATTACACATAAATTTTTTTCATAATAATAGCCCCGGTAAACCACTGCCGGGGCACTCCTCGTTTTATGGGGATTTTTTATTTTTTATCTGATAATTTTCCATATTTCTGGATTTCATTATTGAGTTCTTCCATGCGGGTATCCAGTTCTGCTACATATCGCGCACATTCTCTTAATTCTTTTGTGATATAGTCAGGTCCGTCTCCCTCAAATTTGTAATGCATCTTATGCTCCAGAGTCGCCCAGAAATCCTGTGCAACTGTGCGGATCTGAATCTCTACTTTGGTATCAATGATACTGTCGGAGAGAAAGACCGGTGTGGTAACCAGCATATGATAACTGCGGTAACCGCTCTTTTTAGGATTTTTCATATAATCACGTCTTGCAAGGATCGTCAGGTCATTTTGTTTGGAAATCATGTCTGCGATCAGATAGATATCAGATGTAAAGGAACAGCTGATACGGATTCCTGCGATGTCATTTACATAGCGTACCATGTTCTCGATACTGGATTCATATCCATGTCGTTTCAGTTTTTTTACAATGCTTTCCGGAGTTTTGATTCTGGATTTTACATGTTCGATCGGATTGTATTTATGTCTGTGCTGAAATTCACCGTTTAGAATATCAATCTTTGTTTCTACCTGTTTAAGGGCAGACTGATAGACAAAAATAACTGTCTCCCAGTCATTCAGTTCTTTAAAATCCCTCAAGGGGACAGAATCATAATTCATGTATAATAATATCCTTTCCTGATACAGGCAGTTCCCCGTTGATTTTTGTAATCTCACAGGGGACTTGTTTATAGATTTGCTATAGTTGGTTGATGATATTATTGTAACATATAAATATCCGTTTGTGTGAACTATCTGTATGAAAATTCAGATTTCCATTATTAAAGTGATTGTGTTATAATGTTTGAAAATAGCTGACATGATATACTTTATTTGTAACTGTTCAGTATCCTGTAACAGATGGAGAAGAGTTACATTTATTCCAGGTAAAGGAGAAAACAGATAATGGCTGAATCAATGAAAGATTACGAAACAGAACTGGAAGCCTCTTTTAAGAAAATTGAAGAAGGGGATATTCTTACAGGAACTGTCATCAGTGTAGATGAAAAAGAAGTTGTGGTAGATCTGAAGTATTATGCGGAAGGCATTATTCCGGCAGAGGATTACAGCAGAGAACCGGGATTTTCTTTAAAGGAACAGGTGAATGTGGGAGATGAAGTTTCTGCGACTGTTGTGAGTAAAGACGATGGAAATGGAAATATTCTGTTGTCCAGAACAGAAGCAGCAGATGTGCTTGCATGGGATAAGCTGAAAGAATTAAAGGATTCAAAAGAAGTAATTGATGTGGTGGTAAAAGGCATTGTAAATGGCGGCGTGATCGCCTATGTAGAAGGTGTACGTGGATTTATTCCCGCCTCAAAGCTTGCCCTGAATTATGTGGAGGATACAAACGAATATCTGAACAAACCAATCCAGGTTCAGGTTTTCGATATTGATAAAGAAAAAGGAAGATTAATTTTCTCTGCAAAGGAAATATTAAGAGAAAAAGCAGAAGAGGAGAGAAAAACAAAAATCTCCAATGTGCAGGTCGGACTTGTAACAGAAGGTGTTGTTGAGAGCTTACAGCCATATGGTGCATTCGTAGATCTGGGAAATGGTCTGTCAGGTCTGGTTCATATTTCACAGATCTGTGAGAAGAGAATTAAGAAACCATCAGAAGTTCTGACAGTTGGAGATAAAGTAAAGGTAAAAGTAACTGCTGTCAAAGATGGAAAATTAAGTCTGAGCATCAAAGAGGCAACAGATATGATGGCTAAGGAAATTGAGGAGGAAGTGATCGAGCTTCCAGATTCAAAGGAAGAGGCTTCCACATCTCTTGGCGCACTTTTTGCAAACATTAAATTAGATAATTGAGGTTAGAATCTGTATGAGAAATCAGGAAAAAATATTTGTAATAGGTCACAAGAATCCGGATACGGATTCCATCTGTTCAGCAATTGCCTATGCGGACATCAAAAACAGGACTTCTCAGAAGGTGAAATACATTCCAAAGCGTGCAGGACAGATCAATGAAGAGACAGAATATGTGTTAAATCGTTTCGGCATGCAGCCGCCGGGATATCTGTCTAACATTGGAACACAGATAAAAGATATGGATATCCGTATGAGTCCGGAAGCTGATAAGAGTATGTCCCTGAAAAATGCATGGGATCTGATGATGGAGAAAAGTATCGTATCTCTTCCGATCAGAGACAGAGAAGGACAGCTGGAAGGTCTGATCACAATCGGTGATATTGCTAAGACTTATATGGATACAACGGACAGTTATCTGCTGTCAAGAGCGAAGACACAGTACAGAAGAATTGCCGAGACAATTGCAGGTACCGTAGTAGAGGGAAATGAGCATGGATATTTTACAAAAGGAAAAGTTCTGGTGGGAACTGCAAATCCGGAAATGCTCAAAGCCTATATTGAACCGGATGACCTGATAATCATGGGAGACAGAGAAGAGGATCATCTTCAGGCGATTGCGCAGAATGTTAGCTGTATTATCGTTGGTATGGGAATTGAAGTCAGCGAAAAGGTGATAAAGCTTGCTCATGAGAGAGAAATTGTAATTATTATGTCTCCGTATGATACATTTACGATCGCAAGACTGATCAACCAGAGTATTCCTGTACGGTATATTATGAAAACAGATAATCTGGTTACTTTTAATACAGAGGATTTTACGGATGATATTCAGAATGAGATGATCAAACACCGTCATCGTGCGTTCCCTGTAATTAACAAAAAGGGAAAATGTATCGGAACAATTTCCCGAAGAAATTTCCTGGATATGCACAGGAAAAAAGTAGCACTTGTGGACCATAATGAGAAAGATCAGGCAGTTGACAATATCGATAAAGCTGAAATCGTGGAGATTATTGACCATCATAAACTGGGTTCTCTGGAAACTATGGTACCGATTTCTTTCAGAAATCAGCCGGTCGGATGTACAGCAACGATTCTGTATGAAATGTATGGGGAGCAGAAACTTGAGATTTCACCGAGTATTGCGGGGCTTCTCTGTGCTGCGATTATTTCAGATACACTGATGTTCCGTTCACCTACCTGCACATTATCTGACAAGATGGCTGCAGGTGCGCTGGCACTTATTGCAGGAATCAATATTGAGCAGTTTGCAAAAGAGATGTTTAAAGCAGGAAGTAACCTGAAAGACAAATCACCGGAAGAAATTTTCTATCAGGATTATAAGAAATTTATTGCTGAGGATGAGATCAACTTTGGTGTTGGACAGATCAGTTCCATGGACAGCGATGAGCTGGCAGAAATCAAAGAGCGTCTGGTTCCGTTTATGGTCAGCGAGTGTGGCCGTCATGGTGTTACCCGCGTATTCTTTATGCTTACCAATATTATTGAGGAATCTACAGAGCTTCTCTATTATGGTGAGGGAAGTGAGGAAATGGCACGTATTGCTTTCCATATGGAGCCAAAGGATGGTGTATTTGATCTGAAAGGCGTTGTTTCACGTAAGAAACAGCTGATTCCGGCACTTATGGAAGCTGCACAGGCCGGACAGAACGATTACAACTGATGGCAGCAGACAGAATAGCTGAGGATAATAAGAAATGGAAAAAGAAACCTGGAAAGCAGGAAATATGCTTTATCCACTTCCGGCAGTTATGGTAAGTGTTTCTGACGGAGAGGGGAATGACAATATTATTACAGTTGCATGGGCAGGAACTGTCTGCACGAATCCGCCGATGGTGTCTATTTCTGTGCGACCATCCCGTTTTTCCTATGATATGCTCAGAAAGACGGGAGAATTTGTAATAAATCTGACAACAGAGAAACTGGCATATGCAACGGATTACTGTGGAGTCCGTTCCGGCAGGGATGTTGATAAATTTAAAGAAATGAAGCTTACCAAAGAGAAGGCGGATTTTGTGAAAGTTCCCATGATCGCAGAATCTCCGGTGAGTATTGAATGCAAAGTAAGGCAGGTTCTGGAATTGGGTTCCCACCATATGTTTCTGGCGGATGTGCTTGCAGTTCATGCTGATCCGCAGTATATGGACGAGAAGAAGAAATTTCATCTGAATGATGCGAAACCTCTGGTGTATTCTCATGGTGAATATCTGGGAATTGGTAAAAAACTGGGAACATTTGGATACAGCGTTAAAAAAAAGAAGAAAAAATCCGGAAAAAAGAAACAGTAATCCGCAATTTGCAGACGCAGACAATGTATGATAAAATGAAAGGACATAAACATGAATAATGTGACATTAATAGGAATGCCCGGTTCAGGGAAAAGTACAATAGGAGTTATTCTTGCAAAAGCATTGAGATATGAATTTCTGGATTCGGATCTTCTGATACAGAAACAGGAGAAAAGAAAGCTTTCAGAGATCATAGAGCAGGACGGACCGGAAAAATTTAAGGAAATTGAAAATCAGGTTAATGCAGACATTCATGTGACAGATACGGTCATTGCACCCGGCGGAAGTGTTATTTACTGTGATGAGGCAATGGAACATCTGAAGTCCATAGGTAAGGTTATATATCTTAAATTATCACTGGAATCTTTATCCAAAAGACTGGGAAATCTGAAAGGCCGCGGAGTTCTGTTAAAGGACGGTCAGAGCCTGAAAGATCTGTATGAGGAACGTGTACCTCTGTACGAGAAATATGCAGATATTACCATTGATGAAGAGGGGAAAGATTTGGATGAAAGTCTTCGGGCAATTCTGGAGATAATACATATCAAAGAGCAGGGAAAGTGATTATTACAGCTCGGGAAAAGGACAGTGGTAAATAATTTTTGTTTACAAATGATAAATATATGATATAATATACAACTGACTTTAAAATAGGATGATCGTTTAGTATAAACATATATGCATTTGAAACAGAAGTTACATGTTCGCAGAAAACGAAAAACAGAGTGAACAGTGACCATTAATTCTGCTCATGGAGTGAAAATAAATAAGAGGTGTGATATGGAACAGTATGTTATAAAAGGAGGCAACCCTTTAGTCGGTGAAGTTGAGATTGCCGGTGCCAAGAATGCGGCACTTGCTATTCTTGCAGCAGCCATAATGACTGATGAGACGATTCTGATAGAGAATTTGCCGGATGTAAGGGATATCAATGTATTGCTTGAAGCGATCGCTGGTATTGGAGCACAGGTAGACCGTATTGATAAATCTACTGTGAAGATTAACGGATCTACAATTGGAGATGTAAGTGTTGATTATGAATATATCAAGAAGATCAGAGCTTCCTACTATCTGCTGGGAGCACTTCTTGGTAAGTATAAACATGCAGAGGTACCGCTTCCAGGTGGATGCAACATCGGAAGCCGTCCGATCGACCAGCATCTGAAGGGATTCAGAGCGCTTGGTGCAGATGTAGATATCATGCATGGAGCAATTGTTGCGAAAGCAGATGAACTTCATGGAAGCCATATTTTCCTTGACGTTGTCTCTGTAGGTGCAACGATCAATATTATGATGGCAGCCTCATTGGCTCCGGGACGTACTATTTTGGAAAATGCCGCAAGAGAACCGCATGTAGTTGACGTTGCCAACTTCCTGAACAGTATGGGGGCAAATATTAAAGGTGCAGGTACAGATGTGATCCGTATTAAAGGTGTGGAGAAGCTCCACCGTACAGAGTATTCTATTATTCCGGATCAGATCGAGGCAGGTACATTTATGTTTGCTGCGGCAGCAACAGGCGGAGATGTAACAGTTAAGAATGTAATTCCGAAGCATCTGGAAGCAACTACGGCTAAACTTGAAGAAATTGGATGTGAGGTTGAGGAATTTGATGATGCAGTTCGTGTACGTGCACCAAAGAGACTTCACCGTACTCATGTAAAGACTCTTCCATATCCCGGATATCCTACAGATATGCAGCCACAGATTGCTGTAACTCTGGCACTTGCAGAGGGAACCAGTATTGTAACAGAGAGTATTTTTGAGAACAGATTCAAGTATGCGGACGAACTTTCACGTATGGGAGCAAACATCAAAGTTGAGGGAAATTCAGCAATTATTGATGGTGTGAAGAAGCTTACAGGTGCGAGAGTAAGTGCACCGGATCTGCGTGCAGGTGCAGCCCTGGTGATCGCAGGTCTTGCAGCAGATGGAATCACAGTTGTTGATGATATCGTATATATCCAGAGAGGATACGAGAATTTTGAAGATAAGCTGAGATCTCTCGGTGCTGAGATTGAGAGAGTATCCAATGAGAAAGAAATCCAGAAATTCCGTCTCAGGGTGGGATGATAAAAAATACCAAAAAATTACTTGACATTTGTAAGGGTTAAGTATATTGTATGATATGCAGCAATCTTAATTAATGCAAGTTAATAATTAGTAATAGCCTTTTATTCAGAGTGGTGGAGATACAAAGGATCTGCGAAGCCACGGCAACCCCTGTTTGTGTAGGAAGGTGCCAACCTGAGCGAGTGATCGAACAATAAGAGGATTGTTGAGATAATCAGACAGTCCGATTACTTCGGGCTGTTTCTTTTTGTTAACGGAAAAGTATCAGCGGAGAGAAATAATCTGTTGATACAGTACATAAATGGCTGTGGGTTATTCTGCGGTCGGGAAACAATTGTAAATGAATAAAAAAGGAGAACACAATGGAGAAAATTTTATTTACTTCTGAATCTGTAACTGAAGGCCATCCGGATAAAATGTGTGATGCTATTTCCGATGCTATTCTTGACGCTCTTATGGAAAAAGATCCTATGAGTCGTGTTGCATGTGAAACTGCTACAACTACAGGTCTTGTACTTGTTATGGGTGAGATTACAACAAATGCATATGTTGATATTCAGAAAATCGTAAGAGATACTATCCGCGAAATCGGATATACACGTGGAAAATATGGATTTGATGCTGATACATGTGCAGTTATCACAGCAATCGATGAACAGTCTGCTGATATCGCTCTTGGCGTAGATAAAGCTCTTGAAGCAAAAATGGGTGAAGATGAAATTGATGCTATCGGAGCAGGTGACCAGGGTATCCAGTTTGGTTATGCTTCCAATGAGACAGAAGAGTATATGCCATATGCCATCAACATGGCACACAAACTTGCACGTCAGTTAACGAAGATCCGTAAAGACGGTACATTAAAATATTTAAGACCGGACGGAAAAACACAGGTTACTGTAGAATATGATGAAGCCGGAAAACCAATCCGTATCGATGCAGTAGTATGCTCTACACAGCATGATCCGGATGTAACTCAGGAGCAGATCCATGAGGACATTAAGAAATACGTTTTCGATGAGATCATTCCGGCAGATATGGTAGATGAGAACACAAAATATTTCATCAACCCAACAGGACGTTTCGTGATCGGCGGACCTCATGGTGACAGCGGACTTACCGGACGTAAGATCATCGTTGATACTTACGGTGGAACCGGACGTCATGGCGGCGGTGCTTTCTCCGGTAAAGACTGTACAAAGGTAGACCGTTCCGCAGCGTATGCTGCACGTTATGTTGCAAAAAATATTGTTGCAGCAGGTCTTGCAGATAAATGTGAGATTCAGCTTTCCTATGCGATCGGTGTTGCTCATCCGACATCTATCCACGTAGAAACATTCGGAACCGGTAAACTTTCTGATACAAAGCTGGTTGAGATCATTCGTGAGAACTTTGACCTTCGCCCGGCGGGAATTATCAAGATGCTTGATCTGAGAAGACCGATTTACAGACAGACAGCTGCTTATGGACATTTCGGACGTACGGATGTAGACCTTCCATGGGAGCATCTGGACAAAGTTGATGACCTTAAGAAATACCTTGCTTAAATAAGAAAATCGTAACTGTTCAGTACTTGCACAGACAGTGGAATGCTGAATAATTACAGAATATCACAAAAATTGCAGTGCAATGGGATAAAACAGGAATTATCTGAAAGAACAGGACAGATGATTCCTGTTCTTTTTATAGAAAATTTAGATATGTAAAACAGACTTTATGATATAATGCTTGCAGAGGGCAAAATTATAGAAACCTTATAAATCAACAGATAAAGGATGATCGGGATGAAGTTAAAAACAAGGATTATAGTTGGATTCGGTATGAGTATTCTGGTTCCTCTGCTTTTATTTTCGGCAACTTTGTACGGATTAGGTCATACAAAGTTTGCACAGCAGACAAAGGATTCTTCGGAAGTGGTGTATGATATTTCAGTAGGGGAATCCACCCACAGCCAGACACAGGTAAGGATTATTGCAAAAGATCTGCTGTTTACTGCGACGGTAATATTAGTATTCACAGCTTTATCTATTGGATTATGGATTTACAGAAGTATTGCCACACCGCTGGTTAAATTAAAGAAAGCCACTCAGAATATCAAAGAGGGAAATCTTGATTTTGTTCTGGAAGTAGATGGTGACGATGAGTTTTCGGAACTTTGCCGGGATTTTGAGGAGATGAGAAAGCGGCTGAAGGAATCAGCAGAAGAGAAAGTTCTTATGGATAAAGAAAATAAAGAACTTATCAGCAATATTTCTCATGATCTTAAGACGCCGATCACAGCGGTAAAGGGATATGTAGAGGGGATTATGGACGGCGTAGCGGATACGCCGGAGAAAATAGACCGTTATGTGAAGACTATTTATAATAAGACGAATGAGATGGATCATCTGATCAATGAGCTGACTTTTTATTCAAAGATTGATACCAACAGAATTCCATATACTTTCAGTAAACTGAATGTAGAAGATTATTTCAGTGATTGCGCAGAAGAAGTAGGACTGGAACTGGAAACGAGAGGAATTGAACTGGTATATGCCAATTATGTTGAGGATAATGTGCAGGTGATCGCAGATGGAGAACAGATTCGGCGTGTTATTCATAACATTATCAGCAATGCTATCAAATATATGGATAAACCCAAAGGTATCATCCAGATTCGCATAAAGGATGTGGGAGATTTTATTCAGGTTGAAATTGAAGATAATGGAAAGGGAATTGCAGCAAAGGATCTGCCGTCTATTTTTGATCGTTTTTACAGAACAGACGTGTCGAGAAATTCATCCAAGGGAGGAAGCGGAATCGGTCTTTCCATTGTAAAAAAGATCCTGGAGGATCATGGAGGAAAGGTCTGGGCAACCAGCAGGCTTGGAATCGGCACAATCATGTATTTTGTACTTAGAAAGTATCAGGAGGTACCAATGAAATGAGCAGAATTTTAATTATAGAAGATGAAGAGGCAATTGCAGATCTGGAGAAGGATTATCTGGAGCTTTCCGGATTTGAAGTTGAAATCTGCAACAGAGGAGACACCGGACTGACGCGTGCGCTGAATGAGGAGTTTGACCTGATTATTCTGGATCTGATGCTTCCGGAAGTGGATGGCTTTGATATCTGCAGGCAGGTAAGACAGGAAAAAAATACTCCTATCATCATGGTATCTGCAAAGAAAGATGACATAGATAAAATCAGAGGTCTGGGACTGGGGGCAGATGATTACATGACAAAACCATTCAGTCCAAGTGAACTGGTAGCCAGAGTCAAGGCACATATGGACAGATATAATCGTCTGATCGGTTCCAATGTACGCAAAAATGATATTGTGGAGATCCGCGGGATCAAGATTGATAAGACTGCACGCCGCGTATGGGTAAACGGAGAGGAGAAAACATTTACTTCCAAGGAATATGATCTGCTTACCTTCCTTGCAGAGAATCCGAACAGAGTGTTTACCAAGGAAGAGTTGTTCCGGGAAATCTGGGATATGGAATCTGTGGGAGATATTGCAACAGTCACTGTCCATATCAAGAAGATCCGGGAGAAAATTGAATTTAATACTGCAAAACCTCAGTATATTGAAACAATCTGGGGCGTAGGATACAGATTTAAAGTTTAACTGAATCAGGGAAGTTCCATATTTCAGGCACGAAAAGGCAATAATCAGTGGGAAATTTGGAATGAGTATTGGAAATTTAGACGCAAGATTGTTCGAGAAATCAACTTGTTGGCACAATAGTATAAAAAGGAAAAAAATGGAAAGATTATATAAAAAATTAAAAAGCTATGGACAGTCTGACTATTATCCGTTTCACATGCCGGGGCATAAGAGAAACCGGGCATCTTCAGCAGATGATTTTCTTTTTGAGAGAGATATTACAGAGATTTCAGGATTTGACAATCTTCATCATGCGGAAGGAATTTTGAAAGAAGCACAGGAATATGCAGCTCAGATTTATGGGACAAAGAAATGTTTCTTCAGTGTAAATGGAAGTACGGCGGCTCTTCTGGCAGCAGTCAGTGCAAGTGTAAATAAAGGTGGGAAGATACTTGTCGCGAGGAACTGTCACAAGGCTGTTTACCATGCATTGTATTTACGTGAGCTTCAGCCGGTCTATATTTATCCACATGAAGATCAGAGACTGGGGATAAACGGAGGAATTTCCCCTGAACGTGTGGAAAGATATCTGGAAGAAAATACGGATGTGCAGGCTTTTCTGCTTACTTCGCCTACATATGACGGCGTTGTGTCTGATATAAAGACAATTGCAGAAGTTGTACACAGACATAAGATTCCTCTTATTGTGGATGAAGCACATGGTGCACATCTTCATTATTCTAAATATTTTCCGGTGTCTGCTGCTGATCTGGGAGCTGACATTGTAATACAGAGTTTCCATAAAACGCTGCCATCTATGACTCAGACGGCGGTGCTTCATATATGCAGTGATATGGCAGATGTGGAAAAGATAAAGAGATTTATGGGGATTTACCAGACCAGCAGTCCGTCGTATATTCTGATGGCGAGTATGGATGCATGTATGGATAAACTGAGAAAAGACGGGCAGCAAATGTTTCGCGAATTTACCTTCAATTTGGAGAAGGCCAGACAGCGTCTTTCAAAGTGTGAAAAAATAAAACTGATCGAAGGTTCTATGATCGAAGGCAGTGGAATCTATGATTTTGACAGATCCAAGCTGTTGTTCTCCACAGTCGGAACTTCTGTTAACGGACACCTTCTCCATCAGATACTTCGTGACAGATATCACATTGAAATGGAAATGGCGGCTGAGAAATATGTTCTTGGAATTGCAGCAGTGGGAGATACAGAAGAGGGATTTGAGAGACTGTGTACTGCAATTGAAGAGATTGATGCAGAGATACAGCAAACAGATGAGTCGGAGGAATCGCAGTATCATACTTCTCATGCGAGAATGACACAGCTTATGACAATTTCTCAGGCAGTGGATGCGCAGCAAAGGCGATATTCTCTGAAAGAAAGTGTTGGCAAAGTCAGTGCAGAGTTTGTTTATCTGTATCCGCCCGGAATTCCGATTATTGTGCCGGGAGAGCAGATAACTGGACAATTTGTAAGAAATGTGAGAAGATACATGGAACAGGGGCTGGAAGTACAGGGACTCAGTGATACATCTGCTGAAACAATCTGCGTAGCTGCCCGAAATGAAATTGGACAGGAAGAATACAGTCCGGCAAAGGAATAACATAACAGATATGGGAAAGATTTTTTACATCATGGGAAAGAGTGCATCCGGAAAAGACAGAATCTATTCACTTCTGGCCGCACATAAAGAATTGAATCTGAAAACACTTATTCTGTATACAACCCGCCCGATCAGGGCAGGAGAGCAGGATGGAAAAAATTATTATTTTGTAGATGACGGAAAACTGGAAGAATTCAGAAAAAATGGAAATCTTATCGAGGAGAGAGCATATCATACGGTTTATGGGATATGGACTTATTTCACTGCAGATGATGGTCAGGTGAACCTTGCAGATTCCGATTATCTGGGAATCGGTACTCTGGAGTCATTTAAAAAGATGCGTAAATACTATGGGGAAGATGCAGTCTGTCCTGTTTATGTCCAAGTAGAAGATGGAGAAAGACTGAGTCGTGCTCTTAATAGAGAGAGAGAACAGGAAAATCCAAGATATGAGGAAATGTGCAGAAGATTTATTGCAGATCAGTCGGATTTTTCAGAGGAAAATATTCTGAACGCAGGGATAGAGAAACGTTTTCAGAATATAAATCTTGATGACTGCGTGAAAGAAATCGCAAATTATATAAAGTCTGTGCAATAGTTCTTCTTTTATGGTATAATATCTTACAAAACGGACTGGTGAGGTGATTCTTATGATGGGATTTAACAATATTATCGGACACGAAGAGATTATCGGACATTTAAAAAATGCAATAGAATCAGGAAAAATATCGCATTCTTATATTTTTACCGGCGAACCAGGTTCTGGTAAGAAGCTCCTTGCAGGGACTTTTGCGGCAACACTTCAGTGTGAGGCCGGAGGTACAGAACCCTGCCAGAAATGCGATTCCTGCAAAAAGGCGATGGGTAAGAATCATCCGGACATTATTATGGTCAGTCATGAGAAACCTGGAACGATCACAATTGACGAGATCAGGGATCAGGTGATCAATGATATAGATATCAGACCATATTACAGTCCTTACAAGATTTATATTATTGCAGATGCAGATCTTATGACACCACAGGCACAGAATGCTCTTCTTAAAACAATTGAAGAGCCGCCGGCATATGCAGTGATTCTCTTGCTGACTAATAATATCGGGGGACTGCTGCCGACTATTCAGTCAAGATGTGTTCGTCTTGATCTGAAGGTAGTGGATGACGGTCTTGTAAAGAAATATCTGATGGAGCATCTTCATGTTCCGGATTACCAGGCGGAGATTGACGCATCCTTTGCACAGGGCAGTATTGGAAGGGCAAAAGAAGCAGCTACTTCTCAGGAGTTTGCAGAGATGACTCAGAATGCACTGAGGATTCTTAAATATGCAAACACCATGGAAGTTTATGAACTGTCAGATGCGATTAAGAGTCTTTCTGAGGACAAACAGAATATCAACGATTATCTGGATATTTTCCAGTTCTGGTTCAGAGATGTCCTGATGTTTAAGGCAACACAGGAGATTGACAATCTGGTATTTAAACAGGAAATTAATTTTATCAGAGAACAGGCAAAGCAGCGTTCCTACGAGAATCTGGAGAACATTCTGGATTCTATTCAGAAGACAAAGGTACGTCTGAAAGCAAATGTTAATTTTGATCTGGCATTTGAATTGCTGTTCCTGACGATAAGGGAGAAATAGAATGACAAAAGTAGTAGGCGTGAGATTTCGTAATGTAGGCAAGATTTATTATTTCAGTCCGAAAGATTATGAAATTAAAACAGGCGATCACGTGATCGTGGAGACAGCCCGAGGAATTGAATACGGGAAAGTCGTACTTGCACCAAGAGAAGTAGGTGAGGAAGATGTTGTTCACCCTCTCAAAGAAGTTCTTCGTGTGGCAACAAAGGAGGACGACGAGAGAGAGGCACAGAACAGAGTCAGAGAGAGAGAGGCATTTAAAATCTGTCAGAAAAAGATTCGTGAACATGGTCTGGAAATGAAACTGATAGATGCAGAGTATACATTTGATAATAATAAAGTGCTGTTTTATTTCACTGCTGACGGCAGAATTGATTTTCGCCAATTGGTAAAAGATCTGGCAGCAATTTTTAAAACGCGTATCGAACTTCGTCAGATTGGTGTTCGCGATGAGACAAAGATTCTGGGAGGAATCGGTATCTGCGGAAGATGTCTGTGCTGCCACACATATCTGTCTGAGTTTGCACCTGTATCCATAAAGATGGCAAAAGAGCAGAATCTGTCCCTTAACCAGACAAAGATTTCCGGTGTGTGCGGAAGACTGATGTGCTGCCTGAAGAACGAGCAGGAAACATATGAAGAGCTGAATAAAAAGCTTCCGGGACTGGGAGATACAGTTACAACTCCGGATGGGCTTACCGGAACTGTACACAGTGTAAACGTGCTTCGTCAACGTGTAAAGGTAATTGTAGAGATCAATGACGAGAAAGAAATTCAGGAATTTCCGGTAGATGACCTGAAATTCAGACCGAGAAAGAAGAAAGTCAAAGTCTCTGAAAAAGAATTAAAAGAACTTGGAAATCTGGAAGATAAAAAAGGAGATTCCAAATTAAATGACTGATCAGCTGGTAAAAGATAATGAACGTATAGATGATCTTCAGAACGGATATTATGTGATACAGGATCCGGATAAATTCTGTTTTGGGATGGATGCAGTTCTTCTTTCCGGCTTTGCAAAAGTAAAAAAGGGTGAGACTGCTCTGGATCTGGGAACAGGAACGGGAATTATCCCGATCCTGCTTAAAACCAAAACAAATGGGAAACACTTTACAGGTCTTGAGATTCAGAAAGAGTGTGCAGATATGGCCGGACGCAGTGTCAGATATAATCATCTGGAGGACGATGTTGAGATCGTACGGGGTGATATTAAGGAGGCTGCTGATATTTTTGGGGCAGCTTCTTTTGATGTAGTGACAAGTAATCCGCCTTATATGATCGGACAGCATGGGCTTCGCAATCCGGATATGCCAAAAGCAATTGCCAGACATGAAGTACTCTGTAATCTGGAGGATGTGGTGAGCCAGGCATCAAAGGTTCTGAAAGAACGTGGAAGATTTTATATGGTCCACAGACCGTTCAGACTGGCTGAGATTATGAATGTTCTCACAAAGTATCGTCTGGAACCGAAAAAGATGCAGCTTGTATATCCATACATAGACAGAGAACCAAACATGGTTCTGATCGAGGCATTAAAGGGAGGAAATTCCAGAGTTACAGTGGAACCTCCTCTGATCGTATATAAAGAGCCGGGAGTCTATACAGAAAATATACTGAAGATTTATGATATGATTTAACCGAACTTTATTTGCAAAGTAATATGAGAGGAAACAAATTATGAGAGGTAAATTGTATTTATGTGCAACACCCATAGGAAATCTGGAGGATATTACACTCCGGGTACTTCGAACATTGAAAGAAGTGGATCTTATTGCAGCAGAGGATACCAGAAACAGTATTAAACTGCTGAACCATTTTGATATAAAAACACCTATGACCAGTTATCATGAGTACAACAAAATTGATAAGGCCTATGTTCTGATCAGTAAAATGCAGGAAGGGCAGAATATTGCACTGATCACAGATGCGGGAACTCCGGGGATCTCAGATCCGGGAGAGGAGCTTGCGGCAATGTGTTATGAAGCGGGGATTGAAGTAACTTCTCTTCCGGGACCTGCTGCCTGTATCACTGCCCTGACTCTGTCCGGACTTCCAACCAGAAGATTCGCTTTTGAAGCATTTCTTCCGGCAGATAAAAAAGAAAGAAAACTGATTCTGGAAGAACTGAAGAATGAAACGAGAACTATCATTCTCTATGAGGCTCCTCACAGACTGGTAAGAACTCTGGAGGAATTGAAGGAAACTCTCGGAAATCGCAGAATGACTCTTTGCAGGGAACTGACGAAAAGACATGAGACTGCATTCCATACGACTATCGAGGAGCTGATCCTCTATTATCAGACAGAGAAGCCGCTTGGAGAGTGTGTGCTTGTGATCGAAGGCAGAAGCAGACAGGAGATGGAAGAGGAACAGAAGGCATCCTGGGAAAAAATTACCATAGAAGAACACATGGAAATCTATGAAAATCAGGGACATTCAAGAAAAGAAGCTATGAAAATGGTAGCAAATGATAGAGGAATGACGAAGAGAGATGTCTATCAGTACCTCATCAATAAAACCGAAGAATAAGATTAACATACAGAAGAATTCCCGTTTTCGGGGATTCTTTTTTATTCAGGCTGTGGCAAGGAACGGGCTTTTGTGCTATAATAAATTTGTATTATTATGTCCAGATACCAGAATATATTTGAAAACCTGTCTATAATTTTCACGCAGGGGTTTTCAGATATATTCTGGTGATAAGTATATATAACAGGAGGAAAGAAATGGGCGGAGAAAATACAGAATACGGAGCGGATCAAATCCAGATTCTGGAAGGTTTGGAAGCCGTACGAAAGAGACCAGGTATGTATATCGGAAGTACATCCGGCAGAGGTCTTCATCATCTGGTTTATGAGATTGTAGATAACGCGGTTGATGAAGCACTGGCAGGATTTTGTACAGAGATTCAGGTAGTTATTAATCCGGACAACTCTATCACAGTTGTAGATAACGGACGTGGTATTCCGGTAGGAATCAATCATAAAGCAGGGATTCCTGCTGTAGAAGTAGTATTTACCATTCTTCATGCCGGCGGTAAATTTGGAGGCGGAGGGTACAAGGTATCCGGTGGTCTTCACGGAGTAGGTGCGTCTGTAGTAAATGCACTTTCCACATGGCTTGAAGTAAGGATCTATCATGAAGGTAAGATTTATCAGCAGAGATATGAACGCGGTAAAACTATGTATCCTCTGAAGGTTGTGGGAGACTGCCAGCCGGATAAGACCGGAACAACAGTTGTCTTCCTTCCGGATAAAGAAATATTTGAGGAAACAGTATATGATTATGACATTCTGAAACAGCGTTTGAGAGAGATGGCATTCCTGACAAAGGGATTGAAGATTTCTCTTAAAGATACCAGAGAAGGAATGGAAAGAGAGAAAGTTTTCCATTATGAAGGTGGTATCCGTGAATTTGTAAGCTATCTGAACAGAAGCAAGGAAGCGCTTTACCCGGAAATCATTTACTGCGAAGGACAGCAGAACGGTGTGTCTGTAGAGGTTGCCATGCAGCACAATGACTCTTATACAGAGAACTGCTATGGATTTGTAAATAATATTAATACACCTGAGGGTGGTACTCATATTGTAGGTTTCAGAAATGCCCTGACAAAGACGTTCAATGATTATGCCAGAAAGAACAAGCTGCTTAAAGACAGTGAACCCAATTTGAGTGGCGATGATATCCGCGAAGGTCTGACTGCAATCGTCAGTGTTAAGATTGAGAATCCCCAGTTTGAAGGTCAGACAAAACAGAAGCTTGGAAACAGTGAAGCAAGAGGGGCTGTTGACAGCGTGGTGAGCAAGCAGCTTGAGATTTTCCTTGAGCAGAATCCAACAGTAGCGAAAACTACAGTAGAGAAATCAGTTCTTGCACAGAGAGCACGTGAGGCTGCACGTAAGGCTCGTGATCTGACCAGAAGAAAATCAGCACTTGATAATATGTCACTTCCTGGAAAGCTTGCAGACTGTTCAGATAAGAATCCTGAGAACTGTGAAATCTACATTGTAGAGGGAGATTCCGCCGGTGGCTCTGCAAAAACAGCCAGAAATCGTGTAACACAGGCTATCCTTCCACTGAGAGGTAAGATCCTGAATGTAGAGAAAGCACGTCTGGATAAGATTTATGCAAATGCAGAGATCAAAGCTATGATCACAGCTTTCGGAACAGGAATTCATGAAGATTTTGATATCAGTAAACTTCGTTATCATAAGATTATTATTATGACTGATGCCGATGTCGATGGTGCGCACATCGCAACCCTTCTGCTGACTTTCCTGTATCGTTTTATGCCTGAGCTTATCAAACAGGGATATGTGTATCTTGCACAGCCGCCATTATACAAGGTGGAGAAGAACAAGAAAGTATGGTATGCATACGACGATGATGAACTGAATCAGATTCTGACAGAAATCGGACGTGACGGAAATAACAAGATCCAGCGTTATAAAGGTCTTGGAGAGATGGATGCAGACCAGCTTTGGGAGACGACAATGGATCCTGAGAAACGAATCCTGCTTAAGGTTACCATGGATGAGGCTGCGACTTCTGAGATTGACCTTACATTTACTACACTGATGGGTGACAAGGTAGAGCCGAGACGTGAATTTATTGAAGAGAATGCAAGATTTGTAAAGAATCTGGATATCTGATAATAGGGAGAATAGATAAATGGAAGATAATATTTTTGACAAAGTCCACGAGGTGGATCTGGAAAAGACCATGAAGGACTCTTATATTGACTATGCCATGAGCGTTATCGCTTCCAGAGCACTGCCTGATGTAAGAGATGGTCTGAAACCGGTTCAGCGACGTGTATTGTATTCCATGATAGAACTGAATAATGGTCCTGACAAACCGCATCGTAAATGTGCGCGTATTGTCGGTGATACAATGGGTAAATATCATCCACATGGTGACAGTTCTATTTATGGAGCACTTGTAAATATGGCACAGGAATGGTCTACCAGATATCCGCTGGTAGACGGACATGGAAACTTTGGTTCCGTAGATGGTGACGGGGCAGCGGCCATGCGATACACTGAGGCACGTCTGAGTAAGATTTCCATGGAAATGCTGGCAGATATTAACAAAGATACTGTTGACTTCCAGCCAAACTTTGATGAAACAGAGAGAGAGCCGGTTGTACTGCCGTCCCGTTATCCGAATCTTCTGGTGAACGGAACTTCAGGTATTGCAGTAGGTATGGCTACCAATATCCCTCCTCATAATCTGAGAGAGGTTGTGGATGCTGTTGTCAAGATTATAGACAATATCATTGAAGAACAACGCGAAACGACTATGGAAGAGATTCTGGATATTGTAAAAGGTCCTGATTTTCCTACAGGTGCGACGATTCTTGGAAGAAGAGGGATTGAAGAAGCATACAGAACAGGTCGTGGTAAGATTCGTGTACGTGCAGTGACAAATATTGAGACTCTTCCAAACGGAAAGTCCAGAATTATTGTCACAGAGCTTCCGTATCTGGTAAATAAAGCACGTCTGATCTCAAAGATTGCAGAACTTGTAAGAGATAAAAAGATTGACGGAATCACAGACCTGAATGACCATTCCAGTCGTGAGGGAATGAGAATCTGTATTGATCTGCGCAAGGATGCAAATGCAAATGTAGTTTTGAATTTACTGTATAAGCATACGCAGTTACAGGATACTTTTGGCGTAAATATGCTTTCACTTATTCCGAATAACGGAAGTCTGGAACCGAAGGTATTAAACCTGAAACAGATGCTGGAATATTATCTGGCTCATCAGGAAGATGTAGTGACCAGAAGAACGAAATATGACCTGAATAAAGCAAGAGAGCGAGCTCACATTTTAGAAGGTCTGCTGAAAGCACTGGACAATATTGATGAGGTGATCCGTATTATCAGAGCTTCGCAGAATGTGCAGATCGCAAAACAGGAGTTAATGGATCGCTTTGAACTGACAGATGTTCAGGCACAGGCAATCGTAGATATGCGTCTGCGTGCTCTGACAGGTCTGGAAAGAGAGAAGCTGGAAGCAGAGTATGCTGATTTAATGGAAAAAATCCGTAAATACGAGGCTATCCTTGCGGACAGAAGTCTTCTTCTTCGCGTGATTCGTGAAGAAATTCTTGCAATTGCAGAGAAATACGGAGACGACAGAAAGACTTCTATCGGATATGATGTATACGATATTTCTACAGAGGATCTGATTCCGAGAGAGAATACAGTGATCACAATGACCAAACTTGGATATATTAAGAGAATGACAGTAGATAATTTCAGAAGCCAGAACAGAGGTGGAAGAGGAATCAAGGGAATGCAGACTCTTGAGGATGACTACATTGAAGAACTTCTGATGACAACTACCCATCATTATCTGATGTTCTTTACAAATACAGGAAGGGTATATCGTCTGAAAGCATATGAGATTCCGGAGGCAGGACGTACTGCAAGAGGAACTGCGATTATTAATCTGTTACAGCTTATGCCGGGGGAATGCATCACTGCAGTAATCCCGCTCCGCAAATTTGAAGATGGTCATTATCTGATGATGGCTACGAAGAATGGCCTGGTAAAGAAAACACCGATTAAAGAATATGCGAATGTGCGTAAAAACGGACTGGCAGCTATCACATTGCGTGATGATGATGAATTGATCGAGGTTAAGCTTACAGATGATAAGAAGGATATAATACTTGTTACAAAAGATGGTATGTGTATCCGTTTTAAAGAAACAGATGTAAGAAGTACAGGCAGAACTTCTATGGGCGTACGCGGTATGAATATCGATGATGGAGACGAAGTGGTAGCAATGCAGCTGAATTCTCAGGGAGATTGTCTGCTGATAGTTTCTGCAAATGGTATGGGTAAACGTACTTCTATGGGCGAATTTACCTGTCAGAATCGTGGCGGTAAAGGTGTAAAATGTTATAAGATTACCGAGAAAACCGGTGATGTAATCGGCGCAAGAGCTGTAAATGAAGATAATGAAGTAATGCTGATCACTACGGAAGGTATTATCATCAGAATCGCCTGCGCTGATATTTCCATTCTTGGAAGAATTACATCGGGTGTAAAACTGATCAATCTTACAGAGGGTGTCACTGTAGCCAGTGTAGCTAAAGTGAGAGATAAAGAAGAAAAAGATACAAATGCACAGCAGGCAGCAGTGGAAATTACGGACAGTGCAGAAACAGAAGAATCTGATCAGCCGACAGATCAGGAGACACAGGATGAGAACAGAGGGGAAGAGGAATAACCATGAAGAAATGGTACAGATATCTTGCAGCCGGAGTGTTGGTATTACTGACACTCTGTGTGGCAGGATGCGGGGGAGTGAGTCATAAATCACCGGAAAAAGTAACAGAGGAATTGATTCAGTCCTATACTGACGGGAAAGAAAAGAAAGTGAAGGAGTGCTATAACCAGGCAGATAATACAGAAGCAGATCTTCAGGCAGAGATTACAGCAACACTCAAATATTTTGCGGCACATAATCCTAAGAAAGTATCTGTTCAGGATTGTGAGATCCTTTCTGAAAATGACAAGTACAGTTATGTATACATAACCTACAATCTGATCCTGGAGGATGATCAGGAATATCCATGTGTTGGAACTTATATGGTTGGTAAACAGGATAAAACTTATTATATCATGGCACCATCACAGATCACAGATGATATGAAAACTCAGGCGGCTACAGCATATGTCCAATTTATGAAGACAGATGCTTACAAGACGTATACCAAAGCATATGAAACATTTATCAAGAAGAATCCGGGATATGAAGACAAAATTTCGGAAAAAGCAGGAGTGTAATATATCGAGGGCAAAAAAATGAAAAGAATATTACTGATGGTATTTAGAAATCTCTTTTTTGTTCCATATGGATGGTTTAAGTTATGCTGGTATGCATCGCATGCAGAACGTTACAGTGAAGAACAGAGATATCAGCTTCTTAAATATGTAGATAACAGAGCAGTGAAAGGCGGTAATCTGGTAATTGACGGTCATGGTATGGAAAATATTCCAAAAGAAAATGGGTTTATTTTCTTTCCCAATCATCAGGGATTATTTGATGTACTTGCAATCATACAGGTGTGTCCGGTACCTTTCTCGGTAGTGGCAAAAAAAGAGCTGACAAACGTACCATTTCTGAAGCAGGTATTTGCATGCATGAAAGCGTTTATGATTGACCGTGATGATGTCAAACAATCTATGCAGGTAATCATTAATGTTATCAAAGAAGTAAAGGCAGGAAGAAACTATCTGATTTTTGCCGAGGGAACCAGAAGCAAAGACGGCAATCATCCGCAGGAATTTAAAGGTGGAAGTTTTAAAGCTGCAACGAAATCAAAATGTCCGATCGTACCCGTAGCACTGATTGATTCTTATAAAGCGTTTGATACGGGATCTGTCAAAAAACTTACAGTGCAGGTACATTTTCTGGAACCCATATACTATGATGAGTATAAAGATATGAAAACAACAGAGATTGCAGCAGAGGTAAAAAAACGTATCGAAGCGACAATAACACAGTATACTTCTTGATGGAAGTATGAAATTTGCAAGTCCTGAAACCGGATTTTAGGGTAAAAATAAAAAATATGAAAAAAAGTAAAAAAACCTGTTGACAAAACAGGTTTTTTTACATATAATTACAAATGCGCTTCGGGAGATTCCAAAGTGCATTCGAATTTAATATTGAACTATTAGTTCGGAGTCTGGAGAAGTACTCAAGAGGCCGAAGAGGTGCCCCTGCTAAGGGTATAGGTCGCTAACGCGGCGCGAGGGTTCAAATCCCTCCTTCTCCGCTTTTATTTTTTGGAAAACAAAAAATAAATTAAAAAAGATGTTGACAAACACTTGAAACTATGATAAAGTAAACAAGCTGTCAACAAACAGTAAATCGGTTGAAAAAAGATTTGAAAAAACTTAAAAAAGTTCTTGACAAATCAAAAACAACATGATAAAATAAATAAGCTGTCGCAAGACAGACAACCTTGATAACTAAACAGTGAAACACATACGATTC
>OBXA01000043.1_pt1 | contig 105141 bp, 101 predicted proteins | sample 1538121 | NCBI WGS metagenome assembly OBXA01 (sample SAMEA2580133, study PRJEB22360) | human gut metagenome | biome: human gut; feature: human-associated habitat; material: faeces | place: Denmark | collected 2008/2010 | reverse complement strand
ACCGAAAGAGGTTAAGGTTTGGATAGAACAAAGAGAGTTATTCTTGAAGGTAAGAGTACGAAAGTACTTGACAGAATACGGATGTATAATATAGAATATTTAATGTGCAGTTTTGAAGGAGCAATCCTTTAATTATATTCCTCGATAGCTCAATGGTAGAGCACTCGGCTGTTAACCGAGTTGTTGTAGGTTCGAGCCCTACTCGGGGAGTTGTAAGAACTAATATGATTTACCATACAGAAGGGAAACTTGTCCTTCTAGCTTGTTTAATAAGGCTCCATGGTCAAGCGGTTAAGACACCACCCTTTCACGGTGGTATCAGGGGTTCAAATCCCCTTGGAGTCATTTTTTGTTCTTACTCTGAATAGAATATAATATGGCGACATAGCCAAGTGGTAAGGCGTGGGTCTGCAACACCCTGATCACCAGTTCGAATCTGGTTGTCGCCTCTAAGTCATCTCACTGTGTGGGATGACTTTTTTTGTTTCATAAACAATCCATACGAAATTGACAAATTTATGCATTTGTATTTTATAAAACTGACAAATATGTTATACTGTGACCATGTATCTGAATGTTTATAGAAATGTATATAAAAGGGGAAAACAATGAGCAAATTCAGTGTTTTTAGAAAAAGTGCAGGAATTGTACTGAGTATGACTATGCTGTTTGGCATGTCAGCATGTGGAAAGCATGTCGAGGCTGTTATAACAGATGATTCGGAGGATATAACAAGCTATCAGGAATATCCAACAGTAGAAATGAGTAAAGCAGATAAATTCAGTTATTCTGATCTTACGGTCAATTCATTGAAATATATGATGTCGGAAAATGATGTGAAGAATATATACGGAACACCAGTTTCGGAGTATGAATCTACAGAAAAAGAAAATAATGCAGATGCCTTATATGTAGAGAAGGTATGCGCGTACAACGATCTTACATTTATATTTGTAAAATTTGATGATTCGGGTAAGACAGCCGGGAAGAACCAGTCGGGAACATATAGGCTGACGGCAGCTGCATCTGTGAGTGATAAGGATGTATTTGCAAGAGGACTTAAGGTCGGAATGTCAGCGGATTCTATATTAAGGGTTTATTACAGAGATACTGATTATAGAAACAATTATTGTATGACATCAGATAAAACAGCAGTTTTAGGTAATTATCTTTATGGAAGTTTTACTATGGATAATCTTGATAAGATAAATACGAAGGATGCAATATCCTATGGCCTGATTAATTATAATGGATATGACAGTTTAGAGGATGCTGAGAATTATATTATTGAACTGACATATTTTTCACCAGATTATAAATCAGGAACAGCAACTGTAGATGATGATTTTGCACAGATTGCTTTTGATATAGACAACAATGGGACGATAACTGCCATAAGGTGGTATTACTATCCGGAAGAAGGAGAATAATAGATGAAAAAGTTTTCAAGATGTGTGTTAATATTGATTATTGTTGCAATTCTTAGTGGTGCAGCAGGATATGTTTATGAGAATAAGAAGATTATACCTATGTATGAGTCAACAACACAGTTGTATGTAGTACCAGGCGAGGAGAATGAAGCATCTATCAGGGCTAATAATGGTGGACTTAAAGATGATTTTACAATTATATTTAAAAGCAGTGTTGTAATCTCGGCAGCTCAGAGGATAGCAGGAACTTCTGAGGATATCGCACAGTATCTTACAGTATCTTCACCTGCAAACAGTAATATAGTGGAAATTAAATGTGTTAATCCTGACCAGAATACTGCAAAGAAGTATGTTGATGCTGTTGCATCTACTGCTATTAAGACAACATCCATAATACCGGTAAAGTCTATACAGATATTATCAGAGGGAACATCAAGTGGAGTATCTTTTAAGCCTGATTTATATAAGAATACAAGCATTATTGCAGGAACTGCATGTGCTGTATGTATGTTTATTGAGATAATAGTATGTCTTATTATAAGTGCATTTAAGTCCAAAGAAGATGATTTTAACCATGAGTATGAGTATGAAAGACGTTTTGGACGTATGGATTACATAGATCATAAGCCACAGCTTATAGAGACAGACAAAGATAATTCAACAACGGAATTGTATAACGGAGATACTGTTAATAGCAGACACATAAAAATTGATAGTGAACAAGTGAAAAAGAAGCCATTGTTTATTGAAGATGAAGAGGATATTCTTGAAAAGCTTGAGAATGAAGTGAGTGATTATTTCAATGAAGGAAAAGAAGAAAAGAAAAAGAAAAAACATAAGCACTCAGGTAGTAAAGATACAGATGATAAAGCTGATGATACTAAAGGCAGTATTATATTAGAAAATGATGAAGATGATATAAACGATAATATAAGTGCCGATTTAAATGATGATATAAGCGATAATAAAAACAATAATATAAAAGCTGATTTAAACGATGATATAAAAACTGATATAAGTGATAATATAAACGCTGATTTAAGCATGTTTGATGAGGAATATCCAGATTCTGAAAATGACAAAACTAAAGATGATGAAGATATGAGTATTGTTGATGAATTATCGGATGATGAGTTAAAGAACATAGAGATTGAAGATCAGGCAGCGGCTACGATTGATGACGAAGAAACGGTTGAAAAAGTGTTAAGGGAGTCTGCTGGGACATTTTCATCAGATGTAGCAGATATACAGGAAGCTTCCAGGGAAAATTACCGTATATTAGGTACGATAAAAGAATAAAATAGGGGGTGTCGTATGTATAGTGTGAATATTGATAAACTTATGGACATTGACAGTGAAAAAAAGGAGAGCTTAGTTCAGATTGCCCATAATATAACAGAAGCTCTTTCATCAGGTAAATCAGTAGCAGTCATAGGTGGTAAGGTTGATACATTCAGGATAGCTTATAGCATTATGGAAGCTGGAAATAAGGTGTTATTCGTAGATGGAGATATCACAAGTGATGTATTTTTAGGTAAGTATAAGCTTGGAAAAAATGCCAGAGGTGTTATGGATTATCTTAAGAATCCAGATGAGGATTATGAGCTTGTCTGTGTGACTAATCACAAGGAACTTGATATTATATTTACAGGAATTACCGAAGATGGCATTGTTACCCAGGAAGAGAAAGAAGCATTTAGAAAGCTTCTTGACAAATATAATCAAAATTATGATTATATCGTAGTGGATTCAGATGATACGGGAATACTTGCGGAATATTGTGCGGGAACTGTTATAATACAGGACGTGAAAAAGTATTCCATAGATGATACAAACGCACTTGTTAAAAAGCTTGAACAGAATGGCTGTAATGTGTCTGGTGTTATAATGAGAGAATAGTGTATTAAAGGAGAATGAAATGATTCAGCTGGATGCCGGTGATATAATAAAAATGAAAAAAAAGCATCCATGTGGAAGTGATGAATGGCAGATTGTAAAAACAGGTGCTGATGTTAAGCTTCGTTGTTGTGGGTGTTCACATGAGATTATATTAAAAAGATCACTTGTTGAAAAAAATACAAAAAAAATACAAAAAAAAGAAAATAAAGACTTGTAAAGAGAATGAATCTATGTTAGAATTAGACCTCGTGATATTATAATCCTTGTTCTTTTTATATTTGAATAAAAGGGACCAAAAGACCAGAAGGAGGTGCGACGTAGATGAATAAGTATGAATTAGCATTAGTTGTTAGCGCAAACGTCGAGGATGAAGTAAGAAACGCTACTATAGAGCAGGTTAAGGAATTAATCACTCGTTTCGGTGGTACAATTACAGATCCAGGTACATGCGAAAAGAAGAAGCTTGCATACGATATCCAGCATATGAGCGAAGGATACTACAACTTCATTAAGTTTGAAGCTGAAGCAGCTACACCAGCTGAAGTTGAGTCAAGAATTCGTATTATGGAAAACGTTATCAGATTCTTAATCGTAAAAGATGGAGAATAATTAATTGACGTTTAGGCTTTCAACTCTTTATAGAAGAGGAGATTAAGTATGAACAAAGTTATATTAATGGGAAGATTGACAAGAGAACCAGATGTTCGTTATTCACAGAATGCGGATGGTTCTATGGCAATCGCTAGATATACATTAGCGGTAGACAGAAGACGCTCAAGAAATAGTGGTGCTGGTGATGATCAGACAGCAGATTTTATAGGTTGTGTTGCATTTGCAAGAGCAGCTGAGTTTGCTGAGAAGTATTTACACCAGGGAACTAAGGTTGTTGTTACTGGACGTATCCAGACAGGTAGTTATACCAATAAGGACGGACAGAAGGTCTACACTACTGATGTTGTTGTTGAAGAACAGGAATTTGCGGAAAGTAAAGCCGCTTCTTCCGCAGCTGGTACAACAGCATATACACCATCAAGACCTGAACCAAGCGCTGCAGCTGGTGATGGCTTTATGAATATACCTGATGGTGATAGCGTGGAAGACGAGGGTTTACCTTTCAATTAAGATAGGAGGTAACTTAACATGCCAGATAAGAAGGCTGAAAGACCAGAGGGTCAGATGAGAAGAAGACCAATGCGCAGAAGAAAGAAAGTATGTGCATTTTGTGCTGATGCAAACAAGGCATTAGATTATAAGGATGTTGCTTTATTAAAGAAGTATGTATCTGAAAGAGGAAAGATTCTTCCTAGAAGAATCACTGGAAACTGCGCTAAGCACCAGAGAGCTCTTACAGTAGCCGTAAAGAGAGCAAGACACGTAGCACTCTTACCATACACAGTAGAATAAGCGCGAGTAACGATGAGAATATAAAAACAAGAACCCAGATATCCTGCTTGCAGGAATAGCTGGGTTCTTGTTTTTATATTCGAGGAGCACCGCGACTGTCATATAGCAATTGTGGCAAAGCCATAATTGCTATATGACTCATCGTTACGAGTTAAAAGACAGTTCTTGTTTTTATATTCGAGGAGCCTCCTCTTCCCTATTGCGGCAACATATGTTATAATCCTATTATGCTTTTGCATGAGGATTACTATATTGTTTTGCAACTCATGTAGTCAACTGACATAACATATTATATGGAATTGTATTATTATGTTGATTTAATCATCATAAGAATGGAGATATTATGAATAATAAGCAGGAAAAGTCGTTCCGTCCTTCTGGAAGACTTAATTCGGTTTTTGTATGGCCTATAGCTTTGGGAATATTACTTATCATAATTGATTTTATATTATATTTTATAAATATACCTGCGGCATCAGTAGTTGCTGTATTTACATTTGTATATATATGTGTGTGTGCATTTATGATATTGTACTTCAGGCCAAGAATTATAAAAGAAATCGTAGAGTTTTCTTCTAATTATTCACAGGTTCAAAGGCAATTGCTCTATGATCTTAGTATTCCATACTGTCTTTTGGATAATAAAGGTAATATATTGTGGATGAATTCTGCTATGCAGCACTGTATAAGCAAAAAGAATGATTACAATAAGAATATATCAACAATTATTCCTGAACTTTCAACGAATGTATTCAGAAATTTTGATGATTATAAAGAAGTAAGAGTTGCACTTAATGATAGAGATTATAAGATTGAGATGAAAAGAATAAGTGCAGATATACTTACTCAGGGGGTAAATATACTTTCAAGGGACTATAATTCATCACTTGTTGCCATGTATATGTTTGATGAAACAGATGTCAATAAGTACATTCAGAAAATCAGGGATGAAAGATTTGTAGTGGGACTTGTTTATATTGACAACTATGAGGATGCACTTGAAAGTGTTGATGATGTAAGAAGATCGCTTTTTGTCGGACTAGTAGATAAAAGAGTGAACAAGTATTTTTCTGCCGGAGCTGCTATTATAAGAAAGATGGAGAAGGACAAATATCTGGTTGTGTTCAGATATAAGTTCCTTGAACGGATACTTTCTGATAAGTTCAGTCTTGTTGAAGATATAAAAAGTGTAAAGGTTGGCAATGAAAAAACGCTTACACTCAGTATCGGTATAGGTACAGGTGCTAATGATTATGCAAGGAATTATGAGATAGCTAAGGCAGCAATGGATCTTGCACTTGGACGAGGAGGAGACCAGGCAGTTATCAAGGATGGAGATAAGATATACTATTATGGCGGAAAGAGCCAGCAGATGGAGAAGAATACAAGAGTAAAGGTCCGCGTTAAAGCACATGCCCTAAGGCAGATTCTTGAGGCAAATGATAATGTGCTCATTATGGGGCACAGCCTTCCTGATATTGATTCATTTGGCTCAGCACTTGGTATATATATTATAGCAAAGAAGCTTAGAAAGGAAGCTCATATAGTGTTTGGTGAGGTTTCCACAAGTGTAAGGCCTTTTATGAACCGCTTCATCAATAAAGAAGAGTATCCTGATGATATGTTTATAAGTAAGGATAATGCGGAGAGCTATATAAAGCCATCAACAGTTGTCATAGTTGTAGATGTAAACCGGGCACAGAGAACGGAATGTCCTATACTTCTTGATAAGTGTAAAACGGTAATCGTATTTGATCATCACAGACGTTCAAGTGATACGATAACAGGTGCTGTGCTTTCATATGTAGATCCGTATGCTTCATCGGCATGTGAGATGGTTACAGAGATGATACAGTATGTAGATGATGGGATTAAGCTGCGTGCATTTGAAGCAGATGCTTTGTATGCTGGAATTTCTATAGATACAGATGGTTTTAACAGCAAGTCAGGACCACGTACATTTGAGGCAGCAGCGTTCTTAAGAAGACATGGAGCAGATGTAACAAGAGTAAGGAAAATGCTTCGTAACGATATGAATGAATATAAGGCCATAGCTTCTGCAGTAAGTAAGTCGGAGGTGTATAAGAACGCGTTTGCGATAACTGTATTTGATGGAACTGGTCTTGAAAGCCCTACGATAGGTGGTGCTAAGGCAGCTAACCAGTTACTTGATATATCAGGTATAAAGGCATCATTTGTTATAACAGCATATGAGGATAAGTTATATATAAGTGCAAGGTCTATAGATGAAGTAAACGTGCAGCTTGTCATGGAAAAGCTTGGTGGAGGTGGTCATATGAGTATCGCCGGAGCCCAGCTTACAGACTGCACTATAGAACAGGCCGTTAATACAATAAAACTCACTCTTGATAAAATGCTTGAAGATGGAGAAATATAAGAAAAAAGCGAAAAGGCGTAACAATAGTTATAGGAGGCACAATCATGGAAGTTATATTATTAGAAGATGTAAGAACTCTTGGAAAGAAGGGTCAGATTGTAAAAATAAATGATGGGTATGCAAGAAACTATGTTTTACCTAAGAAGTTAGGTATAGAAGCAACACCTAAGAATCTTAATGATCTTAAGTTACAGAAGAAAAGAGAAGAAAAAGAAGCAGCAGAGGAGCTTGCAAGAGCTAAGGAGCTTGCAGCAAGCATTGAAGACAAGTCAGTTACACTTTCTATGAAGACAGGAGAAGGTGGAAAAACATTTGGAACTATCTCAACTAAGGAAATAGCTGTTGCTGCAAAAGAACAGCTTGGACTTGAGGTTGATAAGAAGAAAATGAAGCTTGATGAACCTATTAAGACACTTGGAACACATATAGTAGCTCTTAAGCTTCACAAGGATGTTACAGCCAGACTTACAGTTAAAGTTGTAGAAAAGTAATTATAAGTGAGGAACTATGGAAGATATAAGCGTTACCAGAATTATGCCAAACAGTCTTGAGGCAGAGCAGTCCGTTATAGGTTCAATGATAATGGACAGGCAGGCTATTATAACAGCAGGAGAAATGCTTGTTTGGGATGATTTCTATAACAAGCAGTATGGCATAATGTTTCAGTCTATGGTTGAAATGTGCAACGAAGGAAAGACAGTCGATATTGTAACATTACAGGAAAAGTTAAAAGAAAAAGACGTTCCACCAGAGGTATATAGTATAGAGTTCATAAGAGAACTGTTATCAGCCGTTCCAACGTCTGCTAATATACGTCAGTATGCTTCTATTGTTAAGGATAAGTCTATACTTCGTAATATTATAAGAGTTAATGAAAAGATAGCAAATGACTGTTATGCTGGAAAGGAAAGCACTAAAGATATCCTGGAGGAAACTGAGAAAAGAATATTTGAACTTGTCAGAAATAAAGGTGAAAGTGATTATAATCCTATAGATAAGATAGTTCTTGAAGCACTTGATAAGATATCAACCGCAGCCAAGAACAGAGGAGCAGTAACGGGTGTGCCAACTGGTTTTAAGGATCTTGACAGCTATCTTTCAGGACTTCAGCCATCAGATTTTGTGCTTGTTGCAGCCAGACCATCTATGGGTAAGACAGCCTTCGTACTTAATGTTGCTGAAAATGTTGCTATAAAACAAGGCATAACAACAGCCGTATTCAGTCTGGAAATGTCAGATGTACAGCTTGTTAACCGTATGCTTTCACTTGAGTCATCAGTTGATGCAGATAAGCTAAGAAAGGGCCGGCTTGATTCCAATGACTGGGGCAAGCTTATAGAAGGTGCCGATAGTATAGCCAAATCAAAGCTTATTATAGATGCTACACCAGGTATATCTATAGCAGATTTAAGATCTAAGTGCCGTAAGTATAAGATGGAGAATAACCTTGGCCTTATAATCATCGATTACCTCCAGCTTATGAGTGGCAGTGGAAGGACTGAGTCAAGACAGCAGGAAATATCAGATATATCACGTTCATTAAAGGCACTTGCCAGAGAACTTGATGTTCCGGTTGTCACACTGTCGCAGCTTTCAAGAGCGGTTGAGCAAAGACCAGACCACAGACCTATGCTTTCGGATCTTCGAGAGTCAGGTGCTATTGAGCAGGATGCTGACGTTGTTATGTTCCTTTACAGGGATGATTATTACAATAAAGATACAGAGTTAAAAGGTATTGCTGAGATAATCATAGCAAAGCAGAGAAATGGTCCAATAGGAACAGTAAAGATGGCATGGATACCAGAGCAGACAAGGTTTGCAGATCTTGCAAAGAATCCTGGTATGTAGATATGAATAGCTATGTAAAATAGCCTTCAGAATAAGTCATTTAAAAACAGATATGTAAATGCTATATAACAGCTATATAAAAAACCCCCGGAATCATCAGATTCCGAGGGTTTTAATAGTAATGTATCTTCAAACTACTGTGGGTTTGGAGCACCTACAGGACATGTACCAGCACAAGCGCCACAATCGACACATACATCTGCGTTGATTTCGTAATGAGCAGCACCTTCGCTGATAGCCTCTACTGGACATCCAGCAGCACAAGCACCACAACTGATACAATCATCATTAATTACATATGCCATAATAATATTCCTCCTTGGATTTATAGTATCAACATTATACGATAATGCTATGAAAAAAACAAGAAGATTGATGTATTCTTAATAGAATTTATGGAAATATTAATCTTAGATTAAGATTATAAGAATAAATGCATAAGAATTATGAAAATTATGCAAATTAGAACATTAAGATTGACGTATGTCTGCTAACGTAATATTATATATAAGATATACGTTCCGGGTATTATACGCCGTTATTATAGTTTATGTTAACCGGCTGGATAGTGGCAGGTTTTACAGTAATCTATGCATGTGCAGCTTAATATGCGGATAAAGAATATATGGAGGATACTAATATGGCAAGAGTTAATAAGGACACTACTATTGGTGAAGTTATACAGATTGATGCAGGTGTAATTCCTATTCTTATGGGAGCTGGAATGCATTGTGTTGGATGCCCATCATCAGCAGGTGAAACATTAGAGGAAGCTGCCATGGTTCATGGAATTGATGGTGATATGCTTGTAGAAGAAATCCAGAGCTATCTTGATTCATTAAGCTAATAAAGACATCAGACATTATAAAAATAATATGTCATAAACATGACAATAAAAAGGTCAGAAGCTTTTATAAGTTATAAGCTTCTGACCTTTTATTATATGCATTCGACATGAATCATAATGCTGCGGCAACTCTTATGGCATGCCTGCCGATAATAAGTTCACCATGTTCATTAAAGTAAGCGGCAGAATCCTCAGTGAAGGATTCTTTAGCAGCATATTCGGAAAGTATGTTACATACTTTGTTAAAGTTCACTGATGAGCAGCCCTCTTTCTTAAGAATAAGATAATATCTATCTGAACCTGGCTTTTTATATAATGAATTAGAATCGTTATATATAGGAGCAATAGCTCTTGAGGCATCAGAAAAATCATCCATGGATTCAAAAGAATATATCCTGGTTTTTATCACAGGCTTAGCGTTCTTAGCTTCCTCTTTATCAGCTGGCTCATCTGTGTTTTTAGAAGGCAATGAAGTGTTATCTGGTGTCTTATTCGTGTTGTTTAAGTACTCACGTACCTTACTGAACAGATTCATAAGATCATCACCGATAACTCCTCCTTCTGATTTAGTCTGTTTGGTGTCTATGTCAAGCTCATCCCCTGCTGTTGGTGGAACTGATGAATCAGTATATGAAGAGCTGTCATCGATAGTTTCCATATCTGAATACTCATCATCATAGTCATATTCTCCATCATCAGAAGGAGAGAATTTGGAAAATCTTGTATCAAGTTCTTCCGGATTCTCAACTTTTGTAACTATAAGCACAATACAGTCAGCCGAGATAGGAATCGCTTCAATCATCAGGGGAATATCTTCAGCCTCAAAACCTACTTCATAGGATGCCTGCTGCATCATGTCCCTGAAAAGTTCTTTTGCTTTATCGCTGCCATACGCAAGTTCGCTTATCTTTAATTGTCTTGAAGCAAGGTCGTCCTTGTTGAGAGTGCAACGTATCTGGTTTTCATTAACTCTTTCTATCTTCATAACAATCTCCTTTCCTGCGAAATGCATAGTAAATTCATATCTATGCAAATATAATACTCATTTTTCATAGATATGTAAAGAAGTCATACACATACTTAAAATAAAAAATGTGTAAATTTTATCAATTTTTGACAAAAATTATAAAATTTGATATTGATAATATATTTAATATATGTTATAAAATAAACAGAGTGATTAGAACTGAATCAATTGGAGGTGAGAAAAAGAGTTTAACGAAAGATACGAGTTTATTAAAGAACTGGGAAAAACCAGTTATTCTAGTGTTTATCTGGTCAGGCACACAGTATTAGATGTGTTGCGGGTGGCCAAGGTTATCAACAAGGCTTCATATGATAAAGGCCATATCATAAGAGAAGCCAGTCTTATTAAGAATCTTAAACATCCCCACATACCTGTTATTTATGACATATATGAAGATGATATAAGTATTTGCATTATTGAAGAATATATATCTGGTAAATCTTTGCGTGATTTCGTGTGTGAATCAGAAAAGCTGGGTATAAATCAGATATGTGATATAGGAATAAAGTTATGTAACATATTGGAGTATCTGCATAACTATTGCGGTGGAATAATCCACCTTGATATTAAGCCGGATAATATTATTATAGATGATAACAATAATGTTAAGCTTATAGATTTCGGTAATTCATTATATAGTTATGAAACGAATGATCAAAGTATGTTAAGTCCAGGCTTTGCAGCACCAGAGCAGTATCAGGATGCACAGCCAACAAAACGTACTGATATATACAGTGTGGGAATGGTTCTTAAGTTTATGACAGATGCCAGCGGTTTTAGCAGGATAAGTCATAAAAGAATATACCAGGTAATAATGAAATGTACACGCCACAAGCCGGAGTTAAGATACAGAAATGTACAGGCTGTGAGTTGTGCATTACAGCATATAAGCTGCCAGTCGGGACGACTGGGTAAAACAAAAGAAGGTAATAATCACTCATATGTTATAAGAATATCCGGAACAAAAAGAGGAATAGGAGTTACTCACATTGCGTTAAGCATGGCATATGCAATTGGAAAATGTGGAATCAGCTGTGTTGTAACCGAAAAATCAGGAAGAAGTGATATACAGGCTATAATGCTTAATGGAAGGCTTGATGAAAACGGATTATTTACATATAAGGGTGTACATTTTGCAGCAGATGGTATCAGCTATAAGCAGCAGGATGAGAAAAGCAGTCCGCGTTATAAAGTGATAATAGTAGATGAAGGAATACATGGCACCGATAAAGTTAACTATGAAGATATTATGTGCAGGTTATTTAATAATTATAAGGTTATTAATATTATAGTTGCAGGTGGAAAGTATGGCGTTGCTAATGAGTGCAGCATCATTAACAGCTGTACATATGACACCAGGCTTATGTTAAATCTTATGGATAAACCCCAATACTATGAATATGTAAACTATATTGCTGATAGCAGGATGTGCTATAGGATTCCATGTATGTATAACTGGCATGTATGTAATGAAGAATTTATTCCGGTGATAAAAGATTTCATTCAGGATAATATGCCTGAAATATGGGAAAATATAATAACAGACTTAAAAAAGGAGAAGTTAGGCTTATTATATGAAAAGGCGTATATTATCAGATATAAAATCTTTAAGGTGCTCTGGCAATGTTTCGGGGGAAAAAGTATTACATGTAAAAAAAGAAAGCCGTAGAATATATAAGGAATACAGAACATCAGCGAAATTAACCTCAATAAAGCTTATAGGTGTGGCTGGTTTATGCAGTGGTGCAGGCACAACTCAGATGTGTATAATGCTGGCTGTTTTTATGGGAAAGGTATTAAAAAAGAAAACTGCCGTAGCAGGAGATGAGGTTACGTACAGTCTTATGCTAAGACAGATGCAAAAGGCATCAGCGATACAGCATAAGGGCATAGCAAGCCGGCATGCATACAGTATGGATGGCATTGATTATTACTGTGGAATACGTGATGAAGACATAGGAATATTAAGGCAGAAATATGATGTTATCATACTGGATATAAGCTTTGAGAATACATTTGATAATACAAATGTTACATTTGCAAGGATGGTATCTAGGTTATCAGCGTGTGATGAAAAGATTCTTGCAGGGTCGATGCTCCCATGGAAATCAAGAGAATGTGAAAAAAAGATGGATAGAATAGAAAGATTTCTTGATATAAGAGGATTAAAAATGGTTACATTGGCTGCATGTGATAAGGAAGCGGTGAGTATAATTAAAAAACATGGGGTTGAAGTTGTTCTTATCCCATTTGAAAGAAATCCATTTATCATAAGTGGTGAAAATCTTAGAAGTTTTCTTGAACTTCTAAAGATTACGTAACAGTTAAAAACTTATTTAGTACGTTTAAAATTATAATATCACGGATATATAAAAGCGGTTCCTTCGCTTACAGGTTATTGCAGGGGAACAGGTTATGACTAATTCCCCTGTGATATCCATATTATAAGTACTTCGCATTTGGAAAAATGTATGCTAATATAAGATAAAACACTGGATATGATTGGAGATTGTTATGGAAAGTAAGGATAAAACAAAAATAAAGCTTGGATTAATAGGTGTGGCTGCAGCTGTAATTCTAGCGGGAATTGTGGTAGGAGCAGTGTTTGTCAGAAAATATTCACCATCTAAAAAGTATATGGATGGATATGAATATTTTAATGTTGATAATACATCGGATAGTGCTCTTATTATAATCAATGGTTCTAAATACGAAGATAAGGGTATGAAACTTGATGGAAAATGGTATCTTCCAGTTGATTTCGTATCAGAAAATATCAACGTGAGGTTTTATAATGATGCAGAAAGTGGAGCAGTTCTTTATACAGATGATAAAAGGACGTATGAGTATGCACCAGGGAAGGATTATTACACTGATAATGAAAACAACAGCTACAAAACAGAATATCCAATAGCAGTAATGGTAAATGATGATAAGTATGTAGCCTGGGAATATGTAGCGCAGTATACTAACTGTACATATTCATATGGAAGTGCACCTGAAAGGATATGCATACGCAGCATAGCAGGTGAAGAGAAAGCTGTAGTGGCTGATAAGGATACATATGTAAGATATCGTGGCGGAATAAAGAGTGATGTGCTTGAGAAAGCAGCAAAAGGAAGCATGCTTTATTATGTTGATGATCTTGATGACTGGATAAAGGTTACAACCAGTACAGGGTATACAGGATATGTAAGAAGTAAAGATGTTTCGGATGTATATGAATATGTACCAGAAGATACTTATGTTGAGGATTATGCAAAGGTTTTATCTGATTCAAAGATAAGACTTGGATGGTTCCAGACAGGTGGGATAAGTGGTAACAGCAAGGCAGCAGGCCTTGTCAGTGCATCAGCAGTTAATGTGATATCACCAACGTGGTACAGCGTTACATCTGAGCAGGGAGACGTTTCAAGCTATGCACAAGGGGCATGGGTTAATGATATGCATGCAGATGGAATAAAGGTGTGGCCGCTTATCAATGATTTTAACAAGGATATAGATTATAAAACTTTGTTCTCAGTAAGAAGCAACAGAAGAAAGCTTATAGATACACTTATGAGAGATGCCGTTTCTTATGGATATGATGGGATTAATCTTGATTTTGAAAATATCAGAAATGAATATTCAAAGGATTTTCTTCAGTTTATAAGAGAGCTTTCACTTGAATGTCATAAGAATAATATAGTACTTTCAACAGACAATTATAAGCCAGAGGCATATAATAAATTTTACAATTTAAAGGAACAGTCATCATATGTTGATTATGTTGTAGTTATGGCATATGACGAGCATTATGCAGGCTCTGAGGCAGGCTCTGTAGCTTCTCTGCCTTTTGTAAGGGAAGCTGTAAGTGATACTATAGATATGGTTCCATCAAAGCAGGTTATAGTAGGTATTCCTTTCTTTACAAGAATATGGAGTATATCAGGACAGACAACAACGAGCCGTGCAGTAGGTATGCAGGCTGCGATTGATGAACTTAATGCTGATGGAAAAACTGCACCATGGAATGAAGATGCCGGACAGTATGTAAGTTCATATGATAAGAATGGTGTCACTAAAAAGACATGGTTTGAGGAAGATAAGTCTATAGAAGAAAAACTTAAGGTCATATCAGAATATGATACAGCAGGTGTTGCAGCATGGAAACTTGGATTAGAAAAGGCATCAGTATGGAATGTGATAAGCAGATATATTAATTAGGAATAAATAATGCAGACTGACATACACTTTAAGAAAAAAGGTATGTGATTAATATGAAGTTCAGATTAAAAATATTGAAGGTATCTTTGTTTGTACTTTTAGTTCTAACAGGTGTATATATATTCCATTATGCAGAAACTGGCAGAAGCACAATAGGAGGTGTTGAAGCCGAAAACACAGTTGAGGATGTTAATGTTGCAGAAAAAGTGGTTGCCATTGACAGTGGTCATGGCGGAATAGATCCAGGTAAAATAGGTGTCGGCGGTATATATGAAAAGGATGTTAATCTTGCAATATCAGTTAAATTAAAAAAATTACTTGAACAGTCTGGTATAACTGTTATAATGACAAGGTCAGATGATAATGGATTATATAATGAAAGCGACACAAACAAAAAAGCTTCTGATATGAAGAAAAGGTGCAGTATAATCAATGAAAGTAATGCTGATGCGGTTGTAAGTATTCATCAGAACAGTTATGTGTCTGGGGAATCAAGAGGTGCACAGGTATTTTATTATAAGCAGTCAGCTGAAGGAAAAAAACTGGCAGGTATTATACAGAGACATATAGTAAATGAAGCTGATACTACTAACAAACGTGTAGAAAAGGCGGATTCGACATATTACCTGCTGCTTCATACGAATGTACCAGCTGTCATAGTTGAATGTGGTTTTTTATCTAACCCAGAAGAGGCAGGAAGACTTAACAGCGATTCGTATCAGCAGAAAATTGCCGGGAGTATATACAATGGTCTTATGGAATATCTGACCAATCAATAATATAAAAGAGGTGTAAGTGACAGTGGAAACGATTGTTGCAAATATTACAGGAAATCCCAAAGAGGATGACAAAATATATGATAAGGCAGGAGAAATACTAAGAGCAGGCGGTCTTGTCGCATTTCCAACAGAAACAGTCTATGGACTGGGGGCAGATGCACTTGATGTAAAGGCCTCTGCAAAGATATATGCGGCTAAGGGAAGACCATCAGATAATCCGCTTATAGTCCATATCGCAGATATGGATGCGCTGTACAAGCTTTCAAGTGAGGTACCCAAGACAGCATTAAAGCTTGCCGAAAAGTTCTGGCCGGGACCTCTTACAATGATATTAAAAAAGTCGGATATAGTTCCTGATTCAATCACAGGTGGACTTGGAACGGTTGCTATAAGAATGCCGAGCCATAAAGTGGCAGCAGAGCTTATAAGAAAATCAGGCGTATATATAGCGGCACCTAGTGCTAACACCTCTGGAAAACCAAGCCCTACGCTGGCAAGCCATGTTATAAAGGATCTTTCAGGAAAGATAGATATGATAATAGCAGATGATACAGTAGATATAGGCGTTGAGTCAACTATTATTGATCTTAGTGAGGAAGTGCCGGCTATACTTCGTCCCGGATATATAACAAAGGAGATGTTTGAGGAGGTTATAGGCAGAGTGACTATAGATCCGGCTATAACTGACGGGGTGAAGGAAGGGGTTGTGCCAAGAGCACCAGGCATGAAATATAAGCATTACGCACCGGATGCAGATCTTAAGATTGTTGAAGGTGACATGGCTAAGGTTGTTGATTATATAAACGATAACACGAAAAAGCTTATTAATGAAGGCTTTAAGGTAGCAATAATGACTACCGATGAAACAAGGCATTTTTATACAGATGGAATAGTTATTTCCATGGGACATAAGAGTGATGAGCTAAGCGTTGCAAGACATTTGTATGCGATACTAAGAGAGTTTGATAATGAACATGTGGATTATGTATTTTCGGAAAGCTTTGAAACAGAGAATGTTGGACGTGCAGTCATGAACAGATTGATAAAAGCAGCAGGGCATACTATAATACACGTATAGATAACAAGATTGCAGTGTGAGCCAGGATGGTGTTTCGTTATGAACAGATTTAATAAAGTAATATTTGTATGTATGGGTAATACATGCAGAAGCCCTATGGCTGCAACGATTATGTCTAATCTTATGCCGGAGATGAGAAGTGAATCAAGGGGAATGGTTGTGCTTTTTCCTGAGCCTTATAATCCAAAGGCAGTTGCAGTAGCTTCAAGACATGGGATGATTATGCCTAGTAATGTTTCAGCCCAGATATCCAATGATGATTTTAGTGTAGATACGCTTGTGCTTACTATGAACTTATCTATGAAACAGAAAATGTATGATACATTTGACAAGGCTATAAATGTCTTTACACTTGGTGAGCTTGCCGGAGAGGGAGAGGTTGAGGTGCCAGATCCTTATGGCAAGGGACTTGAAGAATATAATAGGTGTTTTGAGCAGTTATATAGTCTTGTTGCAAAGGTTGTAGATGTAATAACCTCACCAAGGAACAATCAGGATTGATAAACAATATCACGATAATAAAGGAGAAAATGATGATAGCAATTGGATGTGATCACGGAGCAGTAGAACTTAAAAACCAGATGATAGAGCATCTTAAGAAGAGAGGAATAGAGTGTAAGGATGTTGGAACATATACAAGTGAGTCATGTGACTATCCTGTATATGCAAACAAAGTAACAGATCTTGTAACAAGCGGTGAATGTGAGCTTGGTATTCTTATGTGCGGAACAGGTATAGGCATGAGTATGGCTGCTAACAAGGTCAAGGGAATAAGAGCTGCACTTTGCAGTGACTGCTTTAGTGCACAGGCAACAAGAGAGCATAACAATGCCAACGTGCTCTGTCTTGGTGCAAGAGTAATCGGACCAGAGCTGGCGTTCAGAATAGCAGATACATTCCTTGATTCAAAATTCAGCAATGATGAAAGACATATAAGAAGAATATCAATGTTTGATTAATGTTTGATCAATGTCAGAAATGGAGAGATATGAGCGATAAAAGAAAGGACTATATATCCTGGGATGAATATTTTATGGGTGTTGCCAAGCTGTCAGCACTTCGTTCCAAGGATCCTAACACACAGGTTGGTGCATGTATAGTAAGTAATGATAATAAGATATTATCTATGGGATATAACGGACTTCCTATAGGGTGTTCTGATGATGAATTCCCATGGTGCCGTGAAGGTGATCCACTTGATAACAAGTACTTTTATACGACACATAGTGAACTTAATGCAATACTTAATTACCGTGGTGGAACATTAGATGGAGCCAAGATGTATGTCACGCTGTTTCCATGCAATGAATGTGCAAAGGCGATTATACAGGCGGGAATTAAAACTATTGTGTATGATTGTGATAAGTATGCGGATACAGCTTCAGTCATAGCATCAAAGAGGATGCTTAACGCAGCAGGAGTAAGATATTATAAGTATGAGTCTGATAAAAGAGAAGTGACACTTCAGTTATAGCAGATGTAGCAGTCGGCGTGGCGATGTGCAATAAACATATATAATTATGCCTGGGTCAAAAGGCACGACTTTAATACCCATCATATTTCTATGCAGAAGAATGCATAATATAAATATGATGGGTATTATTAAATATAATGAGTATTATGTTGTTCACTAGTAAATTATATGGAAGCTTCGTAATCTTCAAGAACCTTAAGATATCCGTGGAATGTTCCGGAATATATTGAAGTTAAAAGATTATTCAGCTTGTGAAGTGATTCTACAAGCATGTTGTCAGATATAAGACCATCGCTGCAGGCATCTGCAAGCTCATCAAGGTCTACTACACGTACAAAGCCTGAGTTTTCTATGATAACATCAGCTAACAGATCAGTAAAAACGTATGTATCAGAAGCTTTATCGTAAGCTGTATCTATGATATCACAGTATATATAAGCCAGGGTGCCATCCTGTTTATAGAACTTACTTATTTTATAACCTTCTTTTAGTACGTAATAAGATACGCCATGTGAGAATTCCGCTTTAGGACGGAAGGTTTTCCAGCTAGTTATAATAGTATCTTCATCAATATGTATGATGGTATCGTCTTTCAGGTTGACGCATTCGCTTGGGATAAGACGTTTACGGAATAAAGTTGCCATACGTATTCCTCCTGATTAAGTAAATGAATTTCATAGCACATATTTATTATGGAAATTATAGCAAGCAGATATATAAAATTCAACAAAAATGTGGATAAACGTTGAATAAAAAATTCAGATGTTATTCTTTGTGAAAAATTAGTCAAAATGCCTAGACATTAGATATCTGAGTGTAAATATTTGGGAAATAAAATATATAGACAACATTTGTTTAAAAGGGTATAATCGGTATAGAATTTTAAAGTGAGTGGGTTATCATTAGTGTATGGGAATGAGGAATTGCATTGAAGAATATAGTATTAATATCCCAGCTTAGCATATGCGTTATGGTTCCAACGTTTATATGTCTGGCACTAGGTCTATGGCTGGATAAAAAGTTAGGAACATGTTTTACTATTCCACTGCTTATACTTGGAATTGCGGCTGGCTGCAGAAATGCATACGTGCTTGCTATGAATTCCATAAAGCAGGATGAGGTTAAGAAAAAACTTGAACAGGAAAAGGATATACAGCAGAAGGTAGAACGATATAACAAAGCACATAAGGATAACAACTAAAAGAGAGGAGTATAATGCATGATTGAGAAAATCAAAGATATTAATCCCTCTATCCCAGGTATGCTTATAGTACAGCTGTTGTATCTTATCGTGGGAGAAGCTTTAATAATATGTATAGCCAAAACACCGCTTAAGCCTGCCATAGGTTTTGTAGCAGGTGTGGCGTATGCGGTTTTTAGTACCTTTCATATGAGTTTACGTATAAGAAAGGTAGTGTATGGAGGGGCGAATACAAGCATTACATTTATATTAGGCTATGTAATACGTCTTATAGTGATGCTTGTTATGTTTACAGTATTGTATGTTTTTGATCTGGGAGATCTGTTATTTGCAATACTGGGAATGTTTTCAATGAAAGTAGCGGCTTATATACAGCCGTTTACTGATAAATTAATCAACAAAATAAAAAAAGGAAGGTGAGAAGGTGGGAAGCTCTTATGTTAACACACTTGTAGCATGTGATTCGAGTTTTATGATTCATAGCCTTAAGGAGTTCCATATTCCAGGCATTGATTATACATTCAGTATTAACACGACACATGTTGCTATGTTGCTGGTTTCAATCTTCATAATTATCATGGCGGTTATTGCCAGGGTGAAGATTAATAAGGTCAAGCCTGATGATACACCTGGGATGTTCCAGAATGCTATAGAGATTATAGTGGAGATGCTTGGAACGATGGTTGACGGAATTATGGGAAAGAATGCAAACAAGTTCGTCAACTATATTTCAACATTATTCCTATTTATTATAATTTCCAATATATCTGGTCTTTTCGGACTCAGGCCACCAACAGCTGATTATGGTGTTACGCTATGCCTTGGTCTGATTACATTTATACTTGTTCAGTTCAATGGTATAAAGAAGAATAAGGTAGGACATTTTGCTGCATTATTCCAGCCAATCTGGTTTTTGTTCCCTATTAACCTGATAGGTGAGTTTGCAGTTCCGTTGTCTCTTTCATTGCGTCTGTTTGGTAACGTTATGTCAGGAACAGTTCTTATGGGACTTATCTATGATTTGTTAAAGCCATTTACAATTGCTTATCCGGCAGTACTTCATGCATACTTTGACTTGTTCTCAGGATGTATTCAGGCGTATGTATTCTGTATGTTAACTATGGTTTATGTTAACGACAAGATAGCAGATTAAGTTGAAATATAATTTCCGGATATAGGGGTCTGGATATTAGATTTTCATAGTTAGTCCAGGCATGTACAAGATTCATACCTGGAATGTTATATGCTAAATGCATATAAAATATTGTGTAATGTGCACATTTTGATTGCACGGTGATAAAATAACCGGTGCTTAAATTTTATTAACGGAGGATTTTAAGATGAATATTAGTGGACAGGAATTTATTCAGGCTATGTCAGCCATTGGTGCAGGTATTGCGATGATCGCAGGTGTTGGTCCTGGTGTTGGACAGGGTATTGCAGCAGGTCATGGTGCAGCAGCAGTTGGACGTAATCCAGGTGCTAAGTCAGATATCACTTCAACTATGTTACTTGGACAGGCTGTTGCCGAGACAACAGGTCTTTATGGTTTCGCCGTAGCTATTATCTTAATGTTCGTTCAGCCATTCAAGGGTTAATTAAGAACGGAATATTATATTCATAAGGGTAAAGGCCCATTAAGATAATGGAAAGGAGGCCAACAATTGAATTTCGGAAGTACATTTGTGGCTCTTGAAACATCAGGAAGATTATTTGGACTTGATTATCAGCTCTTATTTGATGCTGCGATAACAGCCATTAACGTATTCATATTATTCCTGCTTTTGTCAGTTATTCTTTTCAATCCTGTTCGTAACATGTTAAAGAAAAGACAGGATAAGATAACAAGTGACAGGGAAACTGCTGAAAAGAACAGGGAAGATGCTCTTGCCATGAAGGCAGAATATGAAGAAAAGTTAAAGGCTGCGAATAAAGAAGCAGAGCTTATATTAAGTGATGCCAGAAAGACAGCTATGCATAATGAGCAGAAGATCATAGATGAAGCTAAAGAAGAAGCTGCAAGAATTATCGAGAGAGCAGGTAAGGAAGCAGAACTTGAAAAGCAGAAAGTGGCAGATGAAGTTAAGCAGCAGATTGTTACTGTATCAGCTATGATAGCTTCTAAGCTTATCTCTAAATCTATTGATGAGAGCGAAAGTAATGCAATTATTGAACAGACTTTGAATGAAATGGGTGAGAACACATGGCGAAATTAGTAGAAACAACTTACGGTGAGGCTTTATTTGAGCTCGCCATCCAGGAATCTAAGATCGACGAACTATGTGAAGAAGCACAGGTTGTGATAGATGTGTTCAAGGATAACCAGAATCTGGTAAAGATATTAAGGTCACCTAAGGTAGAAAAGGGTGATAAGGAAGAACTTATAAAGAATGTATTCGATAAGTTCGTATCTAAGGATATTACAGGACTTTTAACTGTTATGGTGTCTAAGGACAGACAGGACAAGATAGTAAGCACGCTCCAGTACTTTATAAAGAGAGTATATGAGTACAAGAAGATAGGAGTGGCTTTCGTTACCACAGCCAGACCTCTCACAGATGATCAGAAGCTGTCAGTTGTAAGCAGACTGCTTGCAACAACTGATTATGTGGATTTCAAGATTAATTATGATATAGATGAATCGCTTATAGCGGGCATGGTCATAAGAATCGGAGACAGAGTCGTAGACAGCAGTGTAAAACATAAAATCGATGAGCTTGCCAGGAATTTAAAGAATATCCAGCTGGCATAAAGCTTGAATCTAATAGAAAGTAGGTGCATAAAGCTAATGAATTTAAGACCGGAAGAAATCAGTTCAGTTATTAAAGAACAGATTAAAAGATATTCTGCCGAACTAGAAGTATCAGAAGTTGGTACAGTAATTCAGGTAGCAGATGGTATCGCTAGAATCCATGGACTTGAAAAGGCCATGCAGGGAGAACTTCTTGAATTCCCTGGTGAAGTATATGGTATGGTGCTTAACCTTGAAGAGGACAATGTAGGTGCCGTTCTTCTTGGTGATTCAAGAAATATAAGCGAAGGTGATACTGTCAAAACAACTGGACGAGTAGTTGAAGTTCCAGTTGGTGATGCATTAACAGGACGAGTTGTTAATGCACTTGGACAGCCTATAGATGGCAAGGGTCCTATTAACACAGACAAGACAAGAAAGATAGAAAGAGTTGCTTCAGGCGTTATCACAAGAAAGTCAGTAAGTGTTCCACTTCAGACAGGTATTAAGGCTATCGATGCCATGGTTCCTATCGGAAGAGGACAAAGAGAACTTATCATCGGTGACCGTCAGACAGGTAAGACAGCTATCGCTATAGATACTATTATCAACCAGAAGGGTCAGGGCGTACATTGTATATATGTTGCTATCGGACAGAAGGCATCAACAGTTGCAAGTATCGTTAAGACTCTTGAAGAATATGGTGCTATGAGTTATACAACAGTAGTAGCATCAACAGCAAGTGAGCTTGCACCTCTTCAGTATATTGCTCCTTACTCAGGATGCGCTATAGGTGAAGAGTGGATGGAAAACGGTGAAGATGTTCTTGTTGTATATGATGACTTAAGTAAGCATGCAGCAGCATACAGAACACTTTCACTTCTGTTAAAGAGAGCTCCTGGACGTGAGGCTTATCCTGGAGATGTATTCTATCTTCACTCAAGACTTCTTGAGAGAGCAGCACGTATGTCAGATGAGTACGGCGGAGGCTCACTTACAGCCCTTCCTATCATCGAAACACAGGCAGGAGATGTTTCAGCATATATCCCTACTAACGTAATATCTATTACAGATGGTCAGATATATCTTGAAACTGAGATGTTTAACTCTGGTTTCAGACCAGCGATCAATGCAGGTCTTTCTGTATCAAGAGTTGGTGGTTCAGCACAGATTAAGGCTATTAAGAAGATTGCTGCTCCTATCCGTACAGAGCTTGCACAGTACAGAGAGCTTGCTTCATTCTCACAGTTTGGTTCAGAGCTTGATGCCGATACTAAGGAGAAACTTGCACAGGGCGAGCGTATCATGGAGATGTTAAAGCAGCCACAGTATAAGCCAATGCCTGTTGAATATCAGGTTATCATTATATATGCTGTAACTAAGAAGTATGTTATTGACATACCAGTAGATAAGATTCTTGATTTCCAGGAAGGTTTGTTTGAATTCATAGATACTAAGTATCCTCAGATTCCAGAGTCTATAAAGGAAACTAAGGAACTTACTGAAGAGAATGAAAAGCTGCTTGTAAGTGCTATTGAAGAGTTTAAGAAAACATTTAAGTTCTAAATGTGGGAATGGAGGTAAATTCTATGGCCTCAATGAAAGATATAAAAAGGCGTAGAGACAGTATTCAGAGTACTGGTCAGATTACTAAGGCTATGAAGCTTGTTTCCACTGTTAAACTTCAGAAAGCAAAGGGAAAGGCAGAGAGCACAAAGCCTTATTCAGATCTGATGTACGAGACGATATGCAATATGCTTGCAAGGTCAGGTAACATCAATCACAAGTATCTTGTTCCTGGTGAGTCTTCTAAGAAGGCGGTTATAACAATAACAGCTAACCGAGGACTTGCCGGAGGATATAATACAAACTTAACAAAGCTTATTACAGAGAGTGGTATTCCAAAGGAAGATATAGATATAGTTGCTATAGGTACCAAGGGAAGAGATTATCTTGCAAGAAGAGGGTATAATATATCAGAAGATGATTCTGATATTATCAATGAACCTCTTTATACAGATGCAAGAAGCATATGTGATAAGCTGCTTGAAAGATTTGCAGCTGGTGAAATAGGTGAGATATATCTTGCTTATACTTCGTTTAAGAATACAGTAGTTCATGAGCCTAAGCTTATTAAGCTTCTTCCTGTATCAGTAGATACAGATGGCTTAAGCAGCGGTGAGGATACAACACCTATGAACTATGAGCCAGCGGAAGATGAAGCTTTGAACCTTATCATACCTAAGTATGTGTGCAGTCTTATATATGGTGCGCTTATAGAGGCGGTTGCCAGTGAGAATGGTGCACGTATGCAGGCTATGGATAATGCCACAAGCAACGCAGATGAGATGATTTCTGATCTTTCACTTAAGTATAACAGAGCCCGTCAGGCTTCTATTACACAGGAACTTACAGAAATCATAGCAGGTGCGAATGCTATCGGATAGTTATAATAATTATAGATGGAGGTAACAATGGCAGAGAATAATATTGGTAAGATTACTCAGATTATCGGTGCTGTAATTGATATTAAATTCACAGAAGGTAATCTGCCAGAAATCAATTCAGCCATCAACATAAAGACCAATGACGGCGGCAGGCTTGTTGTGGAAGTTGCACAGCATCTTGGAGACGACACGGTAAGATGTATCGCCCTTGGACCAACAGATGGTCTTGTTAGAGGTATGGATGCAGAAGCTACAGGTGCTCCTATATCAGTACCAGTTGGCGAGCAGACACTTGGAAGAATGTTTAACGTATTAGGAGAGCCTATAGATAATAAGCCAGCTCCAGAAGTAGAGCATATGCCTATTCATAGAAAGGCTCCTTCATTCGTTGAGCAGGCTACTAATACAGAGATGTTAGAGACAGGTATCAAGGTAGTAGATTTACTCTGCCCTTATCAGAAGGGTGGAAAGATCGGACTTTTCGGTGGTGCCGGTGTAGGTAAGACAGTTCTTATTCAGGAACTTATACGTAATATTGCTACTGAGCATGGTGGATATTCAGTATTCACTGGTGTTGGTGAGCGTACAAGAGAGGGTAATGACCTTTATCACGAAATGATGGATTCAGGAGTTATCGAGAAGACAACCATGGTATTCGGTCAGATGAATGAACCACCTGGAGCAAGAATGAGAGTTGGTCTTACAGGACTTACTATGGCTGAGTACTTCAGAGATAAGGGTGGAAAGGATGTACTTCTTTTCATCGATAATATCTACAGATTTACCCAGGCTGGTTCAGAGGTTTCAGCGCTTCTTGGACGTATGCCTTCAGCCGTAGGTTATCAGCCAACTCTTCAGACAGAGATGGGTGCTCTTCAGGAGCGTATCACATCAACAAAGAATGGTTCTATCACATCAGTCCAGGCTGTATATGTACCTGCGGATGACCTTACTGACCCAGCGCCAGCAACAACATTCGCACATCTTGATGCAACTACAGTTCTTTCACGTTCTATAGTTGAGCTTGGTATATATCCAGCTGTAGATCCACTTGAATCTACATCAAGAATTCTTGATCCAAGAATCGTTGGTGAAGAACATTATAAGGTAGCAAGATCAGTTCAGGAGATATTACAGAAGTATAAGGAACTCCAGGATATCATTGCTATTCTTGGTATGGATGAACTTTCAGAGGAAGATAAGATGGTTGTATCAAGAGCAAGAAAGGTACAGAGATTCCTTTCACAGCCATTCTTCGTAGCTGGACAGTTTACAGGACTTGAAGGACGTTATGTACCTATAAGTGAGACAATTCAGGGCTTCAAGGAAATCATTGAAGGTAAGTATGATGATATTCCAGAAAGTTATTTCCTTAACTGCGGCAGTATCGACGATGTACTTGCAAAGGTATCAAAGTAGAAGATAAGCAATAAAGATTGTAAACTCAGATATCTTGATAAGGAGAATTGATATGGCAGATACAATGAAGCTTTTAGTAAATACACCCGAAAGAGTGTTTTACAATGATGACGTCACATTTGTTGAGCTGAGCACAAGTGAGGGGGAAATAGGTATATATCCTAACCATGTACCACTTACAGCTGTGCTTGTTCCATGTGTGTTAAAGATTCATCAGGATGGCGAAGTAAAGAAGGCTGCTGTTCATGGTGGAATAGTAGAGATACTAAAAGACCGTGTTACAGTACTTGCAGAAATAGCAGAGTGGCCGGATGAAATCGATGTTAATCGTGCCAATGAAGCAAAGGTAAGAGCAGAAAGAAGACTTGCTGCAAAGGAAAGTAATCTTGATGTCCACAGGGCAGAGCTTGCTCTTAGAAGATCCCTTGCAAGACTTGGAGCAGTTGATTAATAATGAAGTATTATAGTCAGCTGTTATGCTAAAGACTAAAATACTTCATGAGTATATACCTTCCATTAACTGGTAATAATATCAGAGAATATTATTATTGGTTGATGGGAGGTTTTTATATGTATAAGAGTATATTGCTTAAAGACAAATATGTGAAAAGATATAGTTTTCAGAGGCTTAGTATTATACTGGCAATAGTTTTGTGGATATTTACAGCTGTGCGTGTGTTTTCACCTGGAATAGTAAGGGCGGTATCAGTTAACAGCAGAAAGGATATGGTGAGCATATTCTGCAACAATGTGTACAGGGATGTTTCATCAGAGCTTACTGCTTATGGAGTGATAACTGAAAGCTATCTGTCAGATGACGCTAAAACAATGCTGCTTACGGATATAGCAGAAGATATAGGGCTTAATGCATATAAAATAGTGAAGCATGCAAATGAAGAAGATGATTCATATGCATTGATACAGGACTCAGTTTATGGGGATGTGGATATAAGGATATTATCAAGCCAGAATAAGTATTATCTTGCCATAGATATAAAGCTTGATAAGGGAATAGAAGGTACAGAACAGTATAAAAAAATAGTGGAAACAGTATGTGATGAATATGGCATAGATTGTGTTGTTAATGTATGCCTTAAGGGAGCAGTAGATGGCAGAATAGATATAACTGATAGGAAAAATCTGTGTAATGAGTTGTTAAAACAGCTTAAAGCAAAGGAAATACAGTCAAGAAAGACCATGGATATGTTTGTGGTATATGCATATGACAGAAGTGAAAAAGACTATGTCATGCTTGGTAAGAAAAAAATAAATGTAAATATTTCAATGGAATATGATGAGACAGAGGATAAAACGTTAGTGTACATGGCTTCCCCGGTATATATTGGAAAATAGATTTTAAAAGATTATTAAAACAGATATTATTACTTGTGTAAATAACACAAAGAGATTAAAATGATGTAAGGATTGTCAGAAACGATAGCTTACTCTTCATTGTATAATGGAGGGACTAAAATAAGTTCTGGCAGTTATGCCATATAAGAAAAGGAAGAAAGCTTGTGAATATAAAAGAATTACTTGATATATGTATAGATAAAAACCTTATAGATATGACTATAAGCAGCAGAAAACTAAAAGATGAAACAAAAGCACAGAAGGTAAAGATAAGACCGGTTATTATTAAAGATACACTGGAGTATCAGGTATCTGAGTTTGTTGGAAGAAAGGTGCTGCATACTAATTATACACAGAAAGATGTTAAGAAGCGTATAGAAAAGTATATGGAAGAAGAGTTTAAGCAGGCACAGATAACTAGAACAGATTCATTGGCAACTATTCTTTCAAGCAAAAGTGGAACATGTACATGTAAGTATAAGAAAGCGAAGGAAATAAAGGCACAAAAGGAGTTAAGCCATAACAGAACCAAAAGATATATAATCCAGGAAGGCACACCTGTAGGATTTATGATAGACCTTGGGGTTATGACACCTGATGGCAGGATAGTAAGAACACGCTATGATAAGTTCAGGCAGATTAACCGGTTTCTTGAGTTTATAGAAGACATACTTCCAAGACTGGATAAGGATAAAGAACAGACTATAATAGATTTCGGATGTGGTAAGTCTTATCTTACATTTGCAATGTATTATTATCTGAAGGAGCTCAAGGGTTATAATATAAGGGTAATAGGTCTTGATCTTAAAGAAGATGTCATAGAACATTGTAATGAGTTAAGAACAAAATATGGATATGACAGACTTGATTTTTATGTTGGTGACATAGCAACATATAAGGATGTTGACAGTGTAGATATGGTAGTGACACTTCATGCATGTGATACAGCAACAGATTATGCGCTTGCAAAGGCTGTAGCATGGGGAGCGAAGGTTATACTGTCTGTACCATGCTGTCAGCATGAGGCTAACAGGACTATAAGCAGTACGCTTCTGTCGCCAGTTATGGATTATGGTATACTTAAAGAAAGAATGTCTGCAATAATAACCGATGCAGCACGTGCCAATATGTTAAAGGCGAGAGGTTATGATACTCAGATTTTGGAATTTATTGATATGGAACACACTCCTAAGAATCTGCTTATAAGAGCTGTAAAAACAGGGAAAACAGATGAAAAAGCAGAAAAACAGGCAGAGGATATGCAGAAGGCGCTAGGTATAGAGCTGACTATTTCAAAGCTGTTATAAAGAGTTATGAGTGAAATGTTAAATCTGTAAAATAACAGGAATGGAGAGAATAATGAGAAGAACTGATAAAAGGTCCAGCTCCAAATATATTTTTTTAGGCGTATTGTTTATTGCGACTATGGTTGTTACATTTTTATCTATGGGACTTGAGACGGTTACACCATCGGCAACGACTATGACGGAGGCTACATTACCAGTCATATCAATGCTGACAGATGAAGGAACGGAATTTAATCCACTTCATGGATATACAGCAGCTATTAACCAGGCACTTACTAATGACAGCCTTACACCGATAGCACAGAACAGAAAGCTTGATATAGTAATATATAGCTATGGGGCAGATGTGCAGGAGGTTTCATACAAAGTAAGAAGCCTGTCGGATAATTCGCTTATTGAGAATACTAAGGTAAATACACTTAACAGAGATGACAATAAAATAACAGCAACTCTTGGAATAAAGAATCTTATAGATGATAATGTACAGTATGCACTTGAGATAATGATAAAAACATCAGCACATGATGAAATATATTATTATACAAGAATAGTTACAGGAGAGAATTATGAGCTGGATAAGAAGTTTGAGTTTGTAAAATATTTTAATGCATGCACATTAAATCCAGGCAGACTGAATGAAATCCAGAAGTATCTTGAAACATCATCAAGTGGCAACAACAGTAACTATGGTAAGGTAAATATTAACAGTTCGTTATCACAGGTTGGCTGGGGAGAAATAACACCATATATAGAAAGCCAGCTTGTACCTAAAGTTAAGGAAATAAGCAAGGATGTTGCTATTATAACTTTAAACTATAGGGCAGGTGCGGTTAACGAATATGATTCTTATGATTCATATAATGTTTATGAGTACTATAGAATAAGGCAGACTAATTCAGGATTTTATCTGCTTAACTATGAAAGGGAAGCAAACCAGATATTTGATGGAAAGAACGATCTTACATCGGCTGGAAAGATTAATCTTGGAATACAATCATCATCAACAGCAGAGTATGCTTCAGATGAAAAGGCAAGATATGCATATTATGTAAATGAGGGTTCATTATGGTGCTTCAATACAGATGATAATATATATACGAGAGTTTTCTCTTTTAACACAGACGAAACAGATGGTATACGTGAGAATTATAATGAACATGGCATAAAAATACTAAATGTACAGGATAGTGGTGACTGCAGCTTTTTGGTATATGGATATATGAACAGAGGTGAGCATGAAGGTGAATCAGGTGTTTCTCTCTGCAGATATTCATATATAGATAATAAGGTTGAAGAAAGATTATATATTCCAGTTGATATACCATATGATATATTATCGCAGAATATAGTAAACATAGCTTATCTTGCAGACGAGAATACATTTTATATACTTATGGATGACTCACTGTATTGTATCGATCTTATAAGCAAAGAGGTTATGACAGTTGTATCAGATCTCGTAGATGGAACATATGCGGTATCTGAGGATGGAAGCTCTATAGCATACAGCATTAACGGTAAGCTATATGGAACTGAAAGCATAAGAGTATTCAACATGTCAGATGACAGTGAACACATAATACAGGCTGATGATGGCGACTATATAAAATGTCTGGGATATATCAATAATGATTTTATATATGGTGTGGCACATAAGGATGACATTATAATAAAAGATGACGGAAACAGAACATTTGCAATGTATAAAGTATGTATCATGAATTCTTCGTATGAGATTATAAAAGAGTATGAGGAAAATGGTGTATATGTAAGTGATGCAAGTGTTTCAGATATGCGTATTAATCTTACAAGAATAGTGAAGTCTGGTTCCGGCTATGAAGGAACAAGCATAGACCAGCTTATCAATAAAGATGAGAATGTAAAAACAGACGGACTGGCGTTAGATTCTGTAGTGAGTGATAACAGAAAGCAGGAGCTGGCAATAAAGCTTACAAAAGCTTTGTCATCAACAACTGTAGAGTTCAGGACTTCTTCTGATGTTGTATACAGAGAGGATGCAGTTCTTGAACTGGCAAAAGAATTCAAGGGTGATGGAAGGTATTATGTATATGGATATGGTAAGTTCCAGAACAGTACGACGGATATATCCAAAGCTATAGCCCTTGCGTATGATACCTATGGCTCAGTAGCGGATTATAACGCTAATACAATATGGAAAAGATATAAAAATACTACAGGAGAACTTAAGGGATTATCATTATCAGGACAGTCATCTGGCGCACTGGCCAGCGCATTGCAGGCAGTTGCTGCATATGCCGGAGGACAGTCAGATATATCGGAAGCCCTTAAGACAAAGACAGCAGATGAAGTGCTTAGCAGTATACCAGGAGTAAGTGGAATAAGCATTAAGGGAGTATCTATAGACAAAATGCTTAATTTCATTGATAATGGATGTCCGGTTATAGGAAAAAGTGGGAATGATTCATATGTTATAATAACGGCATATGATTCTAAGAATGTGACTTATACGGATGCAGCATCAGGTATGAGTCAGACAGTTTCCTTAACAGATGCAAATAAGTTATTTACACAATGGGAAAATGTATTTGTAACATATTACAAGAATTAAAGAGGATATGTATATGGCGAATTCATCAGAAAGCAGAACTTCACAGAAAAGAAACGCACAAGTTAAAAAACCTGTACGAATTAATTCAAAAAAACGCAGGAGACGCAGAATAATAAAAAGAATAGTAATAGCAGTTATAGTTGTGTTACTGGTTGGTGCAGGTATATATGCAGGACCAAAGCTTGTAAAGATAGCTAAGCTTGCAGCAGATGCAAAGCAGATGGCAGATGAGAGTAGTGTTGATACTTTTAAGAATGGAAAGACAACAGTTATATATGATAAGAATGGTGACCAGCTTTGTACAATGAAAGCATCAAAGGATATGTATTATATAGATTATGATAACATACCAGCTACGCTTGCAGATTCGTTTGTTGTTATGGAGGACAGGGATTTTTATAATCATTCAGGTATTGATATTAAAGCGATTATACGAGCGCTGATAGCAAACCGTAAAAGTGATACTATAGTCCAGGGAGCCAGCACAATAACACAGCAGGTTGCCAAGAATGTTTTTCTGACACAGGAAGTAACGTGGGATAGAAAGATCAAGGAGATATTCCTTGCATGGGGGCTTGAAAAGAAATACTCAAAGGAGCAGATACTTGAGTTCTATCTTAACAACATATATTTCAGTAACGGATATTATGGTGTAGAAGCAGCAGCTAAAGGATATTTTGGAAAATCAGCTGCGGAGCTTTCGGTATCGGAACAGGCATTTATAGCAGCAATACCAAACAATCCGACTAAGTACAATCCGCTGACAAACTATGATGCTACGCTTACAAGAAGGAATCTTATACTTAAAGAGTTATATAATGCAGATTATATAGATTCGATGACATATAACACAGCGCTTGATGAAGAGATAACTGTATCTGGCTCAGGAGAAAAGGTATCAACGAAGAACAATTCTGTAGAAACATATGCAAGACATTGTGCTACAGAAGAAATGATGAAGTACTGTGGATTCGTTATGAGAAACAACTTTAATTCCGAAGATGAATATAATGAATATGAAGAACTTTACCAGAAATATTATTCAACATGCCAGCAGATGCTTCTTGGCGGTGGATATACTGTGTATACAAGTATAGATCCAGAGGCACAGGAGGCACTTCAGGATTCGATAGATAAAAACCTTGCTTCATATAAAACATTATCGGATGATGGTGTATATGAATTTCAGGGAGCCGCAACATGTATAGATAACAGTACTGGTAATGTTGTTGCAATAGTTGGCTCACGAAGCCAGGAGCTTAATGGATATACACTTAACAGGGCATATCAGAGCTACAGACAGCCAGGAAGCTCAATAAAACCAATAGTTGTTTATACACCATATTTACAGCAGGGAAATACACCAGATACTATAGTTACTGATGAAAAGATAGATGGTGGACCTAATAATGCAGATGGCTCATATGCAGGACAGATGACACTAAGAACTGCTGTCATGAAGTCGAAGAATACAGTAGCATGGAAAATATACAGAGACGACATTACACCTAAGATGGGTATAGGTTTCCTGCTTAATATGGGATTCCATAAGGTATGGATGGATAAGAACACCAACGCAGTTGCACTTGGAGGCTTCACATATGGTGTTTCGACAGAAGAAATGGCAGGTGCATATGCCACTATAGCAAATGATGGAATGTTCCGGCAGCCTACGTGTGTTACAAAGATAACTAACACATCCGGAAGGACGATAGTAGATACATCCGGAAGAGAAGTGAGGGTATATGATACTAATTCATGCCGTCTGATGACAGATATGTTAAGATCCGTAGTTACTGGAGGTACAGGTGTTGGTGCAGAACCATCAGATGCTATTGTAGCTGGTAAAACAGGAACGACTAATAGTAACAAGGATGCATACTTCTGTGGATATAGCCAGTATTATACTATGGCTGTATGGACAGGTTACGATTATCCTAAGACACAGAGTTCTGTAAAGACACTTAGCATATTCAGGGATTTTATGGAAGTGATCCATAAAGGAAAGGAGAAGGTTGAGTTTAAGACTGCCTCTAACGTGATAACAAAGCAGACAGAAACACAACCGGAAACAACAACGTCAGAAGAGCAGGAAACATCTACCAAGCAGGAAACAACAAGCAGGGTTCAGGCAACAACAAAAGAACAGATACAAAAGACAACAGCAGATAATACATCCACCTCTACAAAGGCAACAGAAAAAACAACGGAAAATAAGACAAAGCATACAGGAGAGTGGGATGCACCGACGCAGACGGATAAAGTTATAGAGTAAAGCTGCATGCTGTATTGAAGATTTTTATATTAAGTTACTTATGTAAGATATTAAAATGTAAGATGCTAAAAAGTAATATGTAAAAAAGCTGCTGTGACATTGATATAGTTAATGCCACAGCAGCTTTTTTATATATATCAGTGAGCGGCAAAATTTACTTTTGACACTCACATCATCTTATGATGAATAATATAACGTGAAATTACTTATTCTTTTTACCGAAATTCTTGAAAAATCCTTTTTTCTTCTTTTCTTCAACAACTATTTTTCCACCACGTACTGACTTGATACCAGTGATGTATATACCGCTGACCTCTGCTTTAACTTCAGCCTTAATAGGAATCTGGTCATATACCTTAGGATCAGCCATAAGAGTCATAACCTTAGGACCAATCTTTGCCTTTACAACAGGTACCTTGCTTCTTTGAAGGTACTTAGGTGTCTGGTCAAGTACAATCTTAGGAAGACCAGCTTCTTTTAATTTCATTTTTTTCTTATCGATGATCAGCATCGACATAACCTGCTTGGCAGCATCAATCTGTGCCTGATTAGCATCCTGCTTCTTACGAAGCTTGTTACCTACAATAATAAGAGCTACTAAAGCAACAACAAGTATTGCAATAATAACCAATAAAACTATCGCCCATACTGGCATAATTATTTCCTCCTGCATATATATTTCAGTAATTCATTAATAACTTTAGTATTATATCACGTAAAAAGAGTGATGAAAAGATATTAAACATTAATATTTTATACAAGTTTCTGATTATTGTTATACTTGGTAAGTATAAGTCCGTGTACATATTCTGGCACATTCTTCTTATCTTCAGCGGACATCAGAGACATATCAAGAGGTTCGCAGAATTCTATAATAGTGTGAGCTTTTTTAAGAAATGGTGCATGATCTTCAAATATAGCAGAAGTGTTGTTCTGCACAACAGGTACTATAAGACAGCCGGATTTTTCAGCAAGCTTAAAGCTTCCAGCATGAAATTCCATTACACCTTCACCTTTGTTACGTGTCCCCTCAGGGAATATTACAAGAGAGGTACCATTTTTAATATATTCAATACCAGTAAGGATTGACTTAAGTGCAGCTCTTGTATTGTTTCTGTCAAGCATAATACATTTTATATTAGCCATCCATCTGCGTAGTATAGGTATCTTTGACATTTCCTTTTTTGCAACGTAGGCAGCCCTGCCTTTAATAAATGTATAAGATATGATTACATCAAAAAATCCACGATGGTTTCCTACAAACAAAACAGGCTTATCAGCTGGTATATTTTCAAGTCCGATAGCGGTGATGTTTGTTCCACATATAAGAAGAATAAGTCTGAACATAAATCTTGCTATTGCATCTGAGGCTTTTTCTTTAGCAAGTGGATTCTTTTTGCCGGCAAGCCACAGTATAGGAAGTGCAAGCAGGCTGAATAAAGCAAATATTAACAAAACAATTATCAGTATGATTAGTCTGATCATATATAACTCCTTTTAATAAAATTATCTTTTGATGTTATGATAAAATATCCATAACAAGTATAATACCAATACTTAGCTGTTCTACTTCTGCACATACGAGGATGCGTAAGAAGAGTAAAGCTTTGTACCATCATTTTTCATAAATATAGCTTCTATGCCATCAAGGCTTTCAATCAGCTCCATTCCTTTATCAGCACCGAGAACAAAACAGGTTGTACTAAGGCAGTCACCGGTTGTTGATTCATGTGATATGATGGTAACATCACAAAGCTCTGATTCATATGGGTATCCGGTTTTTGGGTTTAAAATATGGTGGTAAAAAGTTCCGTCACCAGAATAAAAATACCTTTCATATGTTCCGGATGATACAACAGATGAATCGTTGATGTTTAACAGCTCCATATATTCACCTGTATCAGAGAAAGGCTTTTTAACAGCGATTGTAAAATCGGTATTTTTCTTTTTTTCTCCAATGCATAAAACATTGCCGCCAAGATTAATTATAGCGCTTTTTACACCATTATCAACTAAAAAAGTCTTGATTTTGTCGGCTATATATCCCTTTGCTACGGCACCAAGGTCTATACAGAAGCCATCGGGCATATCTATATAGTGTGTTCCGGCTGAGTCGGTGTTAAGAGTGACCTTCGTATAATCTACATATTCCAATGCATTGCTTATAAGTGAAGCATCAGGAACAGAAGGTGAGTCGGAGGTGAAATCCCATAGACGGGATACACTTCCTATGGTTATATCAAATGAACCATCTGACAGCCGGCTGTATTCAAGACCGGTTTCAATAAGTTCATATAGTTCATCGCTTATTATTGATGTTTCTTTATTGTTGACCTTATACAGTTCGCTCGCTGCAAGAGTCCGTGAAAAAATATGTTCATAATGATCACATAACGATATAGCTTCCAAGATAATGCTTTTATTGACATTGGTATAAGAAGATATCTGCACATAAGTGTTTAGCTTATAATCAGTTATGCTTATTGGAGTTGTCAGGGTTAATTCAGTCCCGCATCCTGTAAGAGGAAGTATACAGGCTGTTATAAGCACAGTAGACAGAATCAGGCAGGATAACTTCTTTTTTTGTTTATACAAAATATTCTTCATGTTTTCTTTTATTCCAATTCCTATATTATTATATTTACCTAAAAGAGTATACCAAATATTGAAAAAAATGTGAATTCACTTTTAATTTGTACTGGATTATGTTATAACAGATAATGTTGTGAAACAAGCTGGCTGGAAATAACATGCCAAGAATAATGAAATGAGGATTATTTATGAAAAAGAAATTAGTTAGCCTTATGCTTGCTGCTACAATGGTAGTATCGCTTGCAGCATGTGGCTCTAAAAAGACAGAAGCTCCAACTTCTACAGTACATAAGGATATAACTGCTGCACAGTATGATTCAATAATATCTGCAGATGCAGCAATATATAAAAAGAACTTTACAATGCCAGAGTTTAAAGGAATGGAAGTGACAGTAGATAAGTCAGTGCTTAATGTATCAGATTCGGATGTTGATGATTATATTAACCAGAATATCATTGCTTCACAGGCAAAAACAGAAAATGTTACAAGTGGCGTTACAGCTAACGGTGATAGCATCATACTTGATTACTCAGGTAAGCTTGATGGTGAAGCATTCTCAGGTGGAACAGCAACAGATGCTTCATATACTATAGGTTCAGGAAATTTCATCAGTGATCTTGATAAAGGGCTTGTTGGACTTACAGTTGGACAGGAGTATGATATTCCATGCACATTCCCAGATAACTATACATCTGAGCTTGCTGGAAAGAGTGTAATATTCACTGTTAAAGTAACAGCTATAGTTAAGACTACATATCCAGAGATAACAGATGAATGGGTAATGGAAAACAAGGATACTCTTAATCTTTCAGGAACAACAGTTCCAGAGTTCAGGCAGGAAGTAAGAAAGATAGTAGAGGCTAATGCCAATGACAAATATATGCAGGCAACATTCAATACTGCATATGAAAAGATTAAAGAACAGATTGGTGATAGCGTGACATATCCAGATGATGAAGTACAGTCACTTGTTGAAGTGTTTAATACTAACATTGAAAACGAATTTAACAATTATGGTTCATACTATGGTGCATCAGATCTTGATTCATATAAAACAAAGGTGTATGGTTTTGAGTCAATAGATGCATACAACGAATATGTTGATAACCAGGCAAAGTCATACCTTTTAGAGAAGATGGTGATCACAGTAATTGCTGCAGATAACGATATCCATGTAAATGAAGATGAAATCGTATCATATGGTAACGATCTTGCAACATATTATGGATATGATGATTTTGCTGCTATTACAGATGCAGTTGGTAACGAGGTTGTATCTGAGATTGGATACCAGATTCTTTCACAGAAGGTTATAGAGTTTGTATGCAGTCAGATATCAGAAGTTGAGCAGTAGAATACAGCATATATTATTCTGCATAAATATATTGGGACGGTGTATAATACATTGTCCCAATATTGCTTTTTTAGATAAAGAAAAATTTATATGGTTTATATGAATGGGAGATTAGTGTGAAAAATAAGATTTTTCACACGCAAGAATGGGAGATTATAATGAAAGAATTCGTACCAAAGATATTTGATGTGATGAAAACATATTCAAAGGGTCAGCTTGTAAAGGATGTTGTGGCTGGTATTATCGTTGCTATAATAGCACTTCCTTTATCAATAGCGCTTGCCCTTGCATCAGGAGTAAGCCCGGAGCAGGGCATATATACTGCGATATTTGCAGGCTTTGTAATATCATTTCTTGGCGGAAGCAGGGTGCAGATAGCAGGTCCCACAGCGGCATTTGCAACAATAGTGGCAGGTATAGTAGCCAGAAATGGTATGGATGGATTAATAACAGCCACAATTATGGCTGGTATTATACTTGTAGTTATGGGATTTTTAAAGTTTGGTAACCTTATCAGGTTTATTCCTTACACAATAACAACAGGTTTTACATTTGGTATAGCAGTTACTATTGTCATAGGACAGATAAAGGATTTCTTAGGACTTACTTATCCGGCAGGAACATCGACAGTTGAAACTATGGATAAGCTTAAGGCTGTGGTTCTTAATATAGGTACATTTAATGTGAAAGCATTTATCGTGGGTGTGGTCGCACTTGCGATACTTATCATATGGCCTAAGTTTAAGGCACTTGATAAGATACCACCTTCACTTATAGCAGTTATTGTATCAGTTGTTATGGTTAAGTTCATACCAGCACTGTCAGATGTTAATACAATAGGAAGCCTGTATACAATAAAGAAGGGACTTCCAGCGGTAAGTATTCCAAGTGTCAATATTGATATGATTATGACACTTCTTCCGGATGCGCTTACTATCGCGGTACTTGCAGGAATAGAGAGTCTGCTTTCGTGTGTAGTATCAGATGGAATGATAGGTTCAAGACATAAGCCTAATATGGAGCTTGTTGCACAGGGAGCGGGTAATATCGTATCCGCACTTTTCGGTGGTATTCCGGCAACAGGTGCAATTGCAAGAACAGCAGCCAATGTAAAGAATGGTGGACGTACACCTATAGCAGGCATGGTTCATGCGGTTACACTTCTTATTGTGCTTGTAGTGCTTATGCCATATGCGGCATGGATACCTATGCCAGCTATTGCAGCGATTCTGTTTATTGTTGCATATAATATGAGTGGCTGGAGAGAAATGGTTAATCTTGTTAAACATTCACCAAAGTCAGATATATTAGTGTTGCTTACAACTATGTTGCTTACAGTTGTTTTTGACCTTGTTGTGGCTATAGAAGTAGGTATTGTTATGGCGGCACTTCTTTTCCTTAAGAGAATGGCTGATGTAACAGAGGTAAGAAGCTGGAAATATATCGGGGAAGATATTGATGAGAATAATGACCCTGAAAGTATCAATCTAAAGAAGGTTCCAGATAAGACTTTAGTATATGAAGTAATCGGACCTATGTTTTTTGCAGCGGCGGATAAGTTTATGGACATACATATGGAGTCTGATATAAAGGTAGTCATAATCAGAATGCGTGGTGTTCCAGCTATGGATATATCAGCATTGCGTTCGCTTAAGAATATACATAATGTATGTAAGAAGCGTGGCATAACACTTGTATTATCCCACGTTCAGGAACAGCCTAAGTCTATGATGGAGAAGGCTGGATTTGCGGCAGAAGTTGGGGAAGAGAATTTCTGTGCCAATATTGATGCAGCACTGGCACATGCACAGGATATCGTTGGGTAAAAGTATATGACAGCAGCAGATATATAGATATGAATTAAACCTCCAGGTCTTTAAAATAAAGGCTCTGGAGGTTTTTTGACTTTTTATAAAATGATGTCTTTAAGCAGAGCGGCAGCATTGCCACCCTCGATAGCAGTAAGCTCATCAGCTGTCAGGCCACTGGTTCTAAGCAGCTTAAGTGACTCAGACTGGTCAGACCATGGACTGTCTGTTCCAAATAGGATATGGTCAGCGCCGTGGGCACGGACCATCTGAACGAACTTCTCTTTGGACAGGAAGTTGTTGTCAGGAGTGCTTTTAAGGACAAAAGCTGTGTCAAGCCACACATGAGGAGTTCCGATTAACCGGCTGCATACTTCATCATACATGGACCAGCCGCCCATATGAGCTAATACAAGCTTGTGTGGAGGAACTTCTTTTATCATATTAGACAGACGCTCAACGCTTGCTTCATCACAGTTTGGAAAGCTTATATCCATACCGCAGTGGATAGTTACGATGAGGTCGTTGTCGTTTGCACATTCTATAATTCTAAGATATCTGGGGTCATCTATATTAGTACGTTGAAATACAGGATGAAGCTTGATTCCTGGGATGCCGGCTTTTGCAAGATTATTTATTATAGTCTTATAGTCAGCGGTATCTGGATGAATTGTACCAAATGATATTAATCCGGTTTCTTTGGCGGATTGGTTGGTTTTTATGGCTATTTTATTGATAGTTGTATGTTGTTCTGGCTTTGTTGCTATGGGCAGTAATACAGAGTAATCAATTCCCGCCTTTTTCATAGAAGCTTTGATAGAGTCTACACGTCCATCCAGATAGTTAGGTATACCTCCGCTTTGTGCAAGACGTCCTACTGCACGGTCAGCAAGTTCGTCTGGAAAACAGTGAGTATGAAAATCTATAACCATATAAGTCTGGCCTCCTGTTAATATTAATATTAAATGAAATATGAAGCAATATAAGCTGCTTTTAGTTCAGGTCTTTACTAAGCATTGACATGAATCAAAACTTTTAAACGTCAGTTATTGTTAAAAAGCATTTTAAAGCTGATATTTTAATCTGATGATAGCATAAAATGTAAAATCAAGTCAAAAAGTAAAAATAATAAAAATCTGTAAATAATAAAAATAATCAAAATGTATAAATCATCACATTTTCCACATACTACACATACAGCATAATTATGGTAAAAAATGTGCATATAGTCAGGAAAAGGAGGCTTATGTTATATGAAGGCAACAGGTATTGTCCGACGGATTGATGATCTTGGCAGAATAGTCATACCAAAGGAAATCAGAAGAACATTACGGATACGGGAAACTGATCCTATGGAAATATACACAGATATAGATGGACAGATAGTGCTTAAGAAGTATTCGCCGATGGGAGATATAACTGCTATGGCAGAGGAATACGTAAAAACACTGGCTGAAAATACGAGTATGACAGCAGCTATAACTGACAGAGATCATGTTATTGCAGCGGCAGGAAACGAAAAAAAATATATTCTTGGAAAACAGATATCAAGAGAACTGAATGCTGTTATGGATGAAAGAAAAAGTGTTATGGCAGGCTGTACAGATACATCATACGTGTCTGTTGTATCGGGTTATGAGTGCAAAGAAGAGGTGATAAGTCCTATAATATGTGCTGGCGATGTATTAGGCTCTGTTATTATGTTTACTAAAGATAACGGATATAAGTTTACAGAGTGGGAAAAATGTATAGTAAAAGTTGCAGCTGATTTTCTTGGGAAACATATGGAAAGCTGATTGTACTTGCCATGAGTATTGCATATAGGCTATACTATGCATACGCATAGGTTCAAGGCTTTGGTATATACGGAAATGCTTATGAATCTGTGACATGGCATGATATATGGGAGGTGCTATGCCATAAACAGTGGCACTTCCTTTTTTCAATGCACAATAAAGCATGAATAAAACAAAGGAAATATAAAGATTAAGAGGCATAAGGAAAAGGAGACAGGCTATGAGATTAGACAAGTACTTAAAGGTATCAAGACTTATAAAAAGACGTACAGTAGCCAACGATGCATGTGATGCAGGAAGAGTTATGATTAATGATAAGGTTGCCAAGGCATCAGCTGATGTAAAAGCAGGAGATATTATAGAGATATCCTTTGGCAATAAGAATGTTAAGGTGAAAGTAACAGATGTGAAGGATACTGTAAAAAAAGAAGAAGCTAAAGAAATGTTTGAATATATTTAAGAATCAAAGTCATATTTTCATATATTCCCCAATATATTAGACAAGTAGATATAAAATAGGCTTGTGCATGATTGAAGGGAGTTGTGGATGATGGAGGAAACAAGACGTGTAAGACATCCTCATACAGTTCATATGGAGGATAGAAAAAAAGTTGAATTCACAGGGATTACAGATGTTATATCATTTGAACCGGTTAAGGTCATGTTAGAATCAGATTATGGAGTTATTGTCATAAAAGGAGATGCACTTCACGTAAATAAGCTGTCAGTGGAAAAGGGAGAACTGGATGTAGATGGAAGAATAGACTCAATAGTTTATTCGCAGAATAGTACAGCGGGTAAAAAGGGTGAGCCCCTTATAAACAGGCTGTTTAGGTAGTATAAGCTATGACAGCAGAGATTGTATGGGAGGGCAGTACGCTTTGCAGGACACTCTGGTGGGGAATGGTATTTGCAGCGGAGTATGATACAATAAGGATATTTAGAAGAATAGTAAAACATAATATGCTTGTTATCATGGTTCTTGAGGATATGGCATACTGGATATATGTATCAATAAAAATATTTTCTATATGTTTTTATGTTAATGATGGGGTTATAAGGGCTTTTATTATAGCGGGTTTTATTATGGGTGCAGGGCTTTATGTTAAGGCATTAAGCAGATATTACATAAAATATGGTGTTAAGCTTATATCCTTTTTTATAAAAATAGTCAGTATAATCATAATAAAACCATTGAAATTCATTTTATCTATGGTTAGAATGATATCAGGAAAGCTGTTGTTTCCTGTAAAGCTATGTTGCCGGTATATTAAGAGCAAAATACCTTTTAAATCTGACATCATTAAACATAAAAAAAAGAAAATCATAAACGATAATTATGATAATGACATTAGTAATAAGCAGTCTTAGATAAATATAAAGATGTATACAGAATTGGAGCGGTATATATGAAATTTGAAACAAGAAGAGAACGGGAACTCCGTAGAAAGAGACAAAAGCGTTCAGCTATATTAGGTATGGTGTTTGCTATACTTGTTGTTATCGGACTTGGCATACTGTTATGGAATGGAAAGAAGAATATTGAAGCTAAGAATGTTGAATATGAAAAAGAAATATCACAGCTTCAGGCACAGGTAGATAGTGAACAGAAACGTACAGATGAACTTAATGAATACAAAAAATATATACAGACTAAAAAGTTCGTCGAGGAAGTTGCTAAAGATAAGTTTGGTCTTGTGTATCCTGATGAGATAATATTCAGAGGAAAGAAGTAGATGAATATAAGCACATAGTATATAGCAGAAAGCACTGTTATGTACATGTGCTTTTATTGTTGTTACATCGGCTGGGAGTAAAATATTTTTTGATACTTATATCTTGACGGGCATTTAACACAATATGACATTTTTTTTCATATGTATGTGTATATAATGATGTCTGTTAAATGGAAAAGTATATGAAGTATCGTAAGGGGAGATTAGTGTGAAAAATAAGATTTTTCACACGCAAGATTTGAGCTTCGCACAAACTTGAGATGCGCTGAAAAGCAGCGCAAGAATGGAGATTATTATGAGTAGATGTGATGAGTTGTGTATGACATATACAGTTAACAGGCTTTCAGAAACAGCAAAAACATTCAGAAGATTAGGGGAAACGTATGAATGTGCTTCAGGTGATGAGGCAAAAAGTCCAAGCTTTAAGAGGCAGCTGTTTTTAGTTGCAGATATTCTTGATGATTGTACACTTATGCAGCTGGAAGCAGACAAGCCTGCTAAAGGCATATTAAGGGATATGTCGTCAAGAGCGCTTATATCCGGTATTGTTATCAGGGAAGTAAATATACTTAAAAGCAAAAATGGAAAAAATGAGGTTGTTGTACAGGCAAGGACACTTGGGAAGGGCTGCACATCAGAAAGAAAGATAAGAAAAATCATATCAGATGTATTTGGTGGCGGGTATTATTCAGACCATAACAACAGGCTTGTTGTGAATGAAGAATGTCAGCAATATGTATATCACCAAGAGAACAGATTCAGATTTCTTTCAGGTGTGGCAAGGGAATGTAAGGATAAAAGTGGATTTAATGGGGATAATTTCATGGTTTCCAATCTTTCCTGTGGAAAAGTTGTTGCAGCTATAGCTGATGGATGTGGAAGTGGTAAAAGAGCATTCATAGAGAGCCGTATGGTTATAGAACTTATGGAAAACTGCATAGATGCCGGATTTGAGGAAAAAACAGCAATAGATTTTATCAATTCAGCATATATCAATGGTGGAGGCATGGGGAATCCTGTAACTATGGATATGAGTGTTGTTGACTGCCAGTCAGGTATAATGCACTGCATAAAAATGGGAGCGGTATCAACATTTATAAAAAGAGAAGGCTGGGTTGAAATAATAAAGTCATCAACGCTTCCTATGGGAGTTTTAGAGCAGGTTGACTATGATTGCACGGACAAGAAGCTATATGACGGAGATTATGTTATAATGATAAGCGATGGCGTACTAGATAATCTTCCATGTGTGAACAAGGAAGAAAAGCTTGTCGAGATAATCAACAGTGTGAGGATGAAGAAGCCGAAGGCAATAGCTGATGAAATATTAAAAAAGTCAATGGGGTATAATCATGAAAAGGTTTTTGATGATTGTACGGTTCTTGTCTTCGGGCTGTTTGATACATATACAAAATGATAATGATGTAAGGAACAAAATACTTTTGCCACTTACATATGATAGCAGGATAAGTAAATAAAGGTATATAAAGAGGAAAGATATGGATAAACATACAGTAAAAACAGAGTGGGCAGTATATAGTTATATAAGAAGCAATCATATGTTTGATGATTGCAAGCATATCATAACCGGAGTTTCAGGCGGAGCAGATTCAGTATGCCTTTTACTCATGCTATGTGATTATGTTAAAAAATATCAGCCGGATGTATGTATACATGCTGTTCATGTTAATCATATGATAAGGCAGGAAGCATTATCAGATGAGGAATTCACAAAGAAATTATGTGAAAAACACGGGGTTGACTGTTACGTGGAACATATAGATTGTGTGGGGATTGCAAGAAAAAATAATCTTACAGTAGAAGAGGCAGGAAGGCTTGAAAGATATAGGATATTTAATGAGATAGCCAAAAAATATGCATATGATGGTAAATCTATGATATCAGTTGCACATCATATGAATGACCAGGCTGAAACTGTTATTATGAATATGGCGCGGGGTACTTCATTAAAGGGTGTACGTGGAATAGTACCGGTGCGTGATAACATTTGCAGACCTTTGTTGTGTATAACAAGAAGTCAGATAGAAGGTTACTTAACAGCAAGAGGACAGTCATATGTCACAGACATTACTAATTATGATAATGATTATACAAGAAATGCTATAAGAAATGTAATACTTCCATATATGTGTGAGCATATTAATAAAAGAGCGGTAAATAATATATCGTCTATGGCAGAAGATATAAGGGAAGCAGATGAATATATAGACAGGCAGACAGACAGGCTGTATGAGGAATGTGTGTATGAGAGTATACAGGATCACAAGGAGACAGGTGGAAACAATAATGAAACTGACATTATAAGGATAGCACTGGATAAGCTTAATAAGGCTGATATGCTGCTTGTTAAGAGGGTTATTTATAAATGTCTTGTCAGGCTGGCTGGAAGGGCAAAGGATATATATTCTGTTAATGTTGCTGATATAGCTGCACTTTCAGGAATGCAGACAGGAAAAAAGATACATTCAGTATATGGCATACAGGCAGAAAGAGAATATGATTATATAGTTCTTAAAAAGAATATAACAGATTTAAAAGATACGTATAAGGCAGCAGTAGATATAAGCAGTCTTGACGTGAATGGCGAAGCGTTAAAGATTAGTGTTGACAAGGATATATATATTGCAGGATATGGGGAGAAATATGTATCTGATATTACATTTTCGCTTGTTGATAAAAAAATATCTTTTAAGAATGATGAAAATACAGAAACTAGTGGTAAAATTCTCATAAATAAATCAAATAATGTCTATGCTAAATATTATGATTATGATAAAATTAATAAATTACTGGATATAAGATTCAGAAAACCACAGGATGATATTGTGGTATCTAAGGATGGAAGTACTAAAAAACTAAAAAAAGAACTTGTAGATAGAAAGATACCATCAGCATACAGGGATAATGTACTTCTTGTATGCGATAAGAATCATGTGTTATGGGCGTGCGGCGTAAGAAGGTGTGAGAGCTGCCTTGTGGATGATGAAACCAGCTGCGTGCTTCAGATATTGATTAATATGAAAGAGAGGAACTAAATATGGCAGATATGCATAAGATAAGTGTCATGATATCAGAGGAAGAGTTACAGGCAAAAATATCAGAGCTTGGTGAGAAAATCAGCGCAGATTATGAGGGAAAGGAAGTAAAGCTCATATGTATACTTAAGGGAAGTGCATTCTTTTGCTGTGAGTTAGCTAAAAGAATCACCGTTCCTGTAAAGATAGATTTCATGCAGACTTCAAGCTATGGAAGTGGAACAAAGTCAAGTGGAAATATAGTTATAAAGAAAGATCTTGATGAATCTATAGAAGGCGAGCATGTTATTGTGATTGAGGATATTATTGATTCTGGTAATACTCTCTACAGGCTTATGCCTATGCTTAAGGAACGTAATCCAGAAGATATATGTATATGTACACTTCTTGATAAGCCGGACAGGAGAGAAGTTGATATAGATGTAAAGTACAACGGATTCAACATCCCAGATGAATTCGTAGTTGGATATGGTCTTGATTATGATCAGAGATATAGAAATCTTCCATTTATAGGTGTTGTACATCTTGATGATGGGGAATAATGCGTTAGAGCTGATAACTGCAGCATATCATATCAGGCAGCGGGCATCTGATGTTAATCAGGAAAATGCATAAGAATGGAGAGTTATAATGGATAATAAAAGAGGTTCAAGATTTTCCGGAGTGGGAGTCTATCTGTTTATAGTTGTTATTGCAGCGATGTTTATTATGTATGTATCACGCATGAATTCGGGGGCAGGTGATTACACATATGGTGAATTCGTAAATGATGTTAATAAAGGTAAAGTAGAAAGTGTCGTTATAAGACAGAACTCAGAGGTTCCTACTGGTGAGTTATCTGTTAAAGTAAGCGGTGTACAGAATGTTAAGAATGTATATGTATCAGATGTTAAACAGGTAGAGGAAATATTACTTGATAAAAATATATCTTATACACTTAAGGATGTAACAAGACAGAGCGTTCTTCTTACATCAATCCTTCCTTTTGGTCTTAGTCTTGTAGTGCTTATATTCTTTATGATGATGTTTACAAGACAGGCCGGCGGTGGCGGTGGAAACGCTAAGATGATGAATTTTGGAAAAAGCCGTGCACGTATGGTAAGCGGTGAAGATAACAAGGTTACTTTTAAGGATGTAGCAGGTCTTAACGAAGAAAAAGAAGAACTTGAAGAAATAGTTGATTTCCTTAAGGACCCTGTAAGATATACATCACTCGGTGCAAGAATACCTAAGGGTGTTATATTAACAGGTGCACCTGGTACAGGTAAGACACTTCTTGCAAAGGCTGTTGCCGGAGAGGCTAATGTTCCGTTCTTTAGCATATCTGGTTCCGACTTCGTTGAAATGTTTGTCGGTGTTGGTGCATCAAGAGTAAGAGATATGTTTGAAGAAGCAAAAAAGAATGCACCATGCATTATATTTATTGATGAGATAGATGCTGTTGCCAGAAGAAGAGGAACAGGTATGGGCGGCGGACACGATGAAAGAGAACAGACACTTAACCAGATGCTCGTTGAGATGGATGGTTTCGGCGTGAATGAAGGCATCATCGTTATGGCTGCCACTAACAGAATAGATATTCTTGATCCAGCGATATTAAGACCAGGCAGATTCGACAGAAAGATAGTTGTAGGAAGACCAGATGTACAGGGAAGACTTGAGATATTACAGGTACATGCGGCAAAGAAACCACTTGGTGATGATGTTGACCTTGAGAAGCTTGCAAGAACTTCAGCCGGCTTTACAGGCGCTGACCTTGAAAATGTATTGAATGAGGCAGCTATAGGAGCAGCAAGAAAGAAGTCAAAGTATATAACAAATGCTGATGTAGAAGAGGCATTTATAAAGATAGGAATAGGTGTTGAAAAGAAGAGCAAGATTATCTCTGACAAGGAAAAGAAGATTACAGCATATCATGAATCAGGTCATGCTATACTGTTTCATCTCCTTCCAGATGTAGGTCCTGTACACACGATATCTATCATACCTACCGGCATGGGCGCAGCAGGTTACACTATGCCGCTTCCAGAGCGTGATGAGATGTTTAATACAAAGGGCAAGATGCTTCAGAATATTATAGTAAGTCTTGGTGGACGTGTGGCAGAGGAGCTTGTGTTTGATGATATAACAACAGGGGCTTCACAGGATATAAAGCAGGCAACACAGACAGCAAGAGATATGGTTACAAAGTATGGTTTCTCAGAGAAACTTGGACTCATAAATTATGATACAGATAGTGATGAGGTATTTATCGGAAGAGATCTTGCACATACAAGACCATATGGTGAAGATGTTGCGGCACTTATCGATAAGGAAGTTAAGGATATAGTAGATGAGTGTTATGTTAAGGCTAAAAAGCTTATATCTGAGCACATGGATGTTCTTAAAAAGAGTTCAGAGCTTTTGCTTGAAAAAGAAAAGATATCAAGAGAAGAATTTGAAGGACTTTTTACTGATAATGTAACAGCATAGAGCAATAAGGGCATAGAATAATATGGGTATAGAGCTATGAAAATCCACATATTGTATTGATTTATAAACACACAATGTGCAGTATGCACAAAAAAATATCGCAATTATTGTGAAGTTTGTGAACACTTATGGGGCTTTGTATGATATTATAATTAATGTAAAAACCCCCAATACATTATATATTTTTTGCTACACCCCATAATAAGTGAAATACCTTCTCCAAAAAGGACAGTCCCCCCAGACTGTCCTTTTTACTTTATAATAATAAGGCTGAAGAAAGTATTATGGTGGATGAATTAAAGAAATCTTAATAAATATATCTTATAGTTGAATAAATACCTTCAATGATATAAAATTATATGTGATTAATGTCAAGGAGCAGATTCTATGATAATAAGCGCAGCAGTTGAAAATCTTGCATCGTGGGAAAAGAAGTTGTTGTATATGTGTAATGCAAGACCTACCATCAATACAAGAGCTTTGTTTTCTGACGTTACAGAGGATTATAGAAGTCCGGCAGAGCCTATGCCGGGGGATACAGTAAAGATAAGACTGAGAACAGGACGTTATAATGTAGATAAAGCGTATATATATGTAAATAATGTAGAATACCCTATGACAAGGATCAAGGCTGATGGTCTTTTTGATTATTATGAAGCAGACATTAAAGTTGGTGAAGAAAAGCTTTACTATTATTTTAAGGTTGAGACGGGAAAGGTCGTATGCTATTACAATCAGATAGGGGCGATAAAAGAACTTAATATATATTATAACTTCCAGATCATGCCAGGATTTAAAACACCTTCATGGGCTAAGGGAGCTGTTATGTACCAGATATTTGCAGACAGGTTTTATGATGGTGATAAGTCTAATAATGTACTGGATAATGAGTACAGCTATATAGGAGAGCATGTCTGTCAGGTAAAAGACTGGGACAAGTATCCTGCATCTATGGGAGTAAGGGAATTTTATGGTGGAGATTTAAAAGGAGTACTGGATAAGCTTGATTATCTAAGCGATTTAGGTATCGAGGTTATATATTTTAATCCTTTGTTTGTTTCACCATCCAACCACAAATACGATATCCAGGATTATGATTATATAGATCCACATTTTGGAGTGATAAGAAAAGATGATGGAGAACTTCTTAGTGATGGTGACCAGAACAATACACATGCAACACGCTATATAAACAGAGTTGCAAGCAGGGAAAATCTGGAAGCTAGTAACAGCTTTTTTGCAGAAGTTGTAAGACGGATTCATGAAAGAGGCATGAAGGTTATAATAGACGGCGTATTTAATCATTGTGGTTCATTCAACAAATGGATGGACAGAGAGCATATATACAGTTCAAGCGATGATGTTTATGAGTGTGGAGCATATGAAAAATACGAGAGTCCATATCACAGTTTCTTTAAGTTTTATGGTAATCAATGGCCAGACAATTGTTCATATGACGGCTGGTGGGGGCATGATACGCTTCCTAAGCTTAACTATGAGGAATCAAAGGAGCTTGAGAATTATATACTTGATATAGGTAAAAAATGGGTATCAGAGCCTTATAATGTTGATGGCTGGAGACTTGATGTTGCAGCGGATCTTGGATATAGCAAAGAGTATAATCATGAGTTCTGGAGAAAGTTCAGAAAGGCTGTTAAGGAAGCCAATCCAGAAGCTATAATCCTTGCTGAGAATTATGGAGATTCATATGACTGGCTGCAGGGAGACGAATGGGATACGATCATGAACTATGATGCATTCATGGAGCCAGTGACATGGTTTCTTACAGGAATGGAAAAGCATAGCGATGAAATGCGCCCGGATTCATTAGGCAATCCTGATTATTTCTTTGGTGCAATGCATCATAATATGGCACGAATGGGTGGACAGAGCTTTGCCATATCCATGAATGAGCTGTCAAATCATGATCATTCAAGATTCCTTACAAGAACTAATCATGTTGTAGGAAGGGTAGCAGATTTAGGACCGGATGCAGCTAACCAGAATGTAAATAAAGCAGTATTTATGGAGGCGGTCGTTATACAGATGACCTGGCCTGGTGCACCAACAATATACTATGGAGACGAAGCAGGTGTATGTGGATTTACAGATCCTGATAATAGAAGAACATATCCATGGGGACATGAGGATAAGGAGCTTATTCAGTTCCACAAGGATGTTATAAAGATGCATAAGGAGAATGAAGTGCTTAGAACAGGTTCGTATAAGCAGCTTTGTTCAGAACACAATGTTATTGCATATGGAAGATTCAATATGAATGATGCAGTTGTTGTGGTTGTTAACAACGGCGAAGATGAAACAAGAGTAAAGATTCCGGTATGGGAAACAGGACTTGGCATGGATGAGGATGTTGAACAGATAATGGTGACATTTGATGGTGGATATACTATAGACAGGCAGGGATACAGGCTTAAAGATGGAAAGCTTGATATAGGATTAAGAAAAACATCGGCAGTAGTGTTAAGAAAACTTCGCTGGTAGGAAATTAAGAAATGGAGTCAGATATGGCAGCAGATAATAATGATGGAAAGAAGATACAGCTTAACCGTAAAATGAGATTATGGAATAAGTATAAGAATCCAATAATAGGAGCTGTGTCGGTTATAGTTATAGTAATAGCAGCAGTAGTAGTATTAAGAGCATGTAGTGTTGGAAAAACAGATGGCAGTGGAAAAACGGATAATAAGAATAACAACAGCACAACAATGTCAGCTTCTGCGGATAAGACAGAAATACAGACAACAGCAGGCGGTACACAGGAGACAACAGCTTCTGTAAATGATAATACAACACAGACAACAGCAGCTATGGCTTCTAACGGAAGTGTTGTAAAGATAACAGATTCTGCGGATGAAGAAGAATATTCAACAAATGATTTATATGCAGACACAGTTCTTTTTGGAGATATGATTATAGAAGGTATACAGGATTATGGATATCTTGGTACAGGCAATATCGTGTCAGATAATAATCTTACAACAGATAAGGCTCATAATTATATATCAGATGTTAAAGACAGAACACCATCCAAAATATTCCTGCTTGTGGGACTTAATGACCTTAACTATGGAACAAGATCAGGAACGGATGTTGCAGAAAGAATAGAGAACTTAGTAGCAGCACTTAAAGAAAATATTCCATCGGCAAAGATATATGTTGTTTCATTACTTCCTGTTACAGAAAGCTTTGAAGCAAAATCATCAGTTAAGATTAAACAGTCAGACATAAATGATGCGAATAAGAAGCTTGCAGAAGATGCAACAACAATGGGTGCTGTGTTTGTAGATATAGCAGATTCATTTAAAGATGGTTCAGGTTATCTGAATACAAAATATTCAACAGGTGGATATAATCTTAATCATAATTATTATCCATTTTTCCTGAATAAGTTAGCAGGAGCGGCTAAATAATGAAATTCTATGTAATGACACTTTTTCCACAGATGATTCTGGATGGACTAAATACGAGTATCACAGGCAGAGCGATTGAATCAGGAGCTCTGTGTGTAGAAGCAGTTGATATAAGGGATTTTTCCAAGAACAAGCATATGAAGGTTGATGATTATCCATATGGCGGTGGGGCAGGCATGGTCATGCAGGCAGGACCGGTGTGTGATGCATATGAAAGTATTGCTGCAGAATGCAAAAAAAGACCAAGAGTGGTATATATGACTCCGCAGGGGCATACATTCAACCAGAGTATGGCAGAAGAGTTCGCAAAGGAAGAAGAACTTGTTATATTATGTGGACATTATGAGGGCATAGATGAAAGGGCATTAGAGCTTATAGTAACAGATTATGTTTCTATAGGCGATTATGTCCTGACAGGCGGAGAATTGCCAGCCATGGTTGTTATTGATTCTGTATCACGTCTTGTTCCGGGTGTGTTAAACAATGAAGAGTCAGCACAGACAGAAAGCTTTTCGGATGGACTGCTTGAGTATCCACAGTATACAAGACCGGCAGAATATAAGGGACTTAAGGTGCCGGATGTACTCCTTTCAGGACACCATGGAAAGATAGAAGAGTGGAGACATAAGAAATCCTTAGAAAGAACGCAGCAATTCAGACCTGATATGTATGAAAAGTATATGAATAAAGAGAAATAAAAGAGAAATATAAGCTGCTTAAGTATATACACTTAAAGCTGCTTAAGGATTATATTGATGGTGTCAGGAGCTGTCCTGACATCATATTAAAATCCATCCAGACAATAACTACAGGATAACAACTTAAAAACGAAGATAAAAACGAAGATAATAACTTAAAAAATGTAGTTGACTAGTATGGTGTAAGTATGATAATATATCTAAGTATTTGATAATAGAGAGTGTTTATTACTGATGTCAGTGATATGAGGTTAATATGACCACCATAATTAACAGATGATCACAATATGCCTAGATAGCTCAGTCGGTAGAGCAGAGGACTGAAAATCCTCGTGTCACTGGTTCGATTCCGGTTCTAGGCACTTATATATAATTATATATACATTATGCGGGTGTAGTTCAATGGTAGAACACTAGCCTTCCAAGCTAGATACGTGGGTTCGATTCCCATCACCCGCTTTTTTTGATAAAACCAGAGAAAATATTAATGAACATAAGATAAGAAGGATGTACAAGGTATAAAGGGTAACATAGCTATGTTTCTATTTCGACTTGTCATTTTTTTAACAAACAAGAGTGATGATTAGCTTACCGGAGGCTGTTATGGAAAAGATTGCTAAATATTATAATGTTAACGCTGATATTATAGTAAGTGAGTATATGAACATTGTTAAGGCAGATGAAAGTCTTTTTATGTTTCTTGGTGAAACATCGAATCTTATATTTACACATGCTATTTACCCAGCAGATGTAGTAAAGTTTGAAACAGCAATAAAGGAAGTAGATGAGGGAGAACAGGTATATGTGTCTATCAGATTGAAAAGCCGTGATGGTGATTACAGATGGATGCGTGTTTTTATAAAACCATATCATGATAAGACATCAGGAAGGTATTACAATCTTGAGATCACAGATATGTATACGTTAAAAAGACAGAATGAGGAGCTTAAGCAGATTTCAGAGATACAGACAGAATTCTTAAGTATTATAGGAGATTATCTTTTTACGTATAATATAGGCAAAGATTCTTTAAGAATAATATTACCAGGCAATGGAAGCCAGACGATAGTATTATATGAGGGAAAACTTGGTGTATGGAGCAGTGAGAAGCTTGATAACAGAATGATTGACGGTCATAGCATAAAGGATTTTGAAGGTCTGTGCATGGCTATAGCATCGGGTGAGTCTTATTTTACAAGAGATATAAAGATGAAGCTTGCGGATTATGATGAAGCAGCATGCTGGTATACATTCAAGGGTAAAAGAGTACATAAGAATGATGGTGAGAATATAATAGTGGGGGCTATCAGTCTTACACAAAACAAAGAATATCCAGCTGAAGATGTTTCTGTACAGGATGAGCTAAGAGATGCAGGAACAGAGCTTCTTAATAAAAAAGCAATTACAAATTATGCTAAAAAACTTATAGATAAGAGAGTGAACCATAGGGTAACGATTGCAATTATAGATATAGATGATTTTAAAACCATCAACGATACATATGGACATATGTTTGGCGATGAGGTGCTGCGTGATGTTGCACAGATATTAAGAGAGGCTGTCGGTCGCAATGGTATGTGTGGACGTATAGGCGGAGACGAGATGTTTATTGTCATGGAGCATTTTGAGGATGATGAATCTATAAGAAGCATACTTCGTACTATAAAGAATAATATATCGTGGCTGTATCATGATGATGTAAGGGATATTAACAAGATTACATGCTCAATAGGTACTGCCTCATATCCTGATGATGCAAGTGATTTTGATAAGCTGTTTCTTATAGCTGATAAAATGCTGTATCTTGCTAAGGAAAAGGGAAAAAACAGATATATCATATATCATCCTGACCTTCATCAAAGCTATATAATGAGTGATGAGGTTGTAGCGACAACCGAGAAGGTTTTTTATAAATACAGAAAACTTAGTATAGTTAACGATTTTATCCAGCAGTATATATGTAAGACAAGGGATTCTAGAGAATGTCTTGATATGATTATGTCAGCATTTGAGATAGATAGTATATTTTTATATGATATGTATGATGACAAGAGATATGTGTTAGCTGGTACTGTTCCAGAACTTGAGGAAAATGGTGAATTTTTAAAGGAAGATAATTATATACCGGATTTCAGGGATGATGGAATAAAGACAATAGAGAATATTATTCTCTATGAACGTAAAGCACCACATATGTTTAAAGCGTATGATACGATGGGCATCAAACAGCTGATACAGGTTGTTGTGTGTGTTGACAGAACAATTATAAATAACGATAAAAATAATTTCTGTGTTATATCTTTCAACAGAAACAGACAGCTGAAAAAATGGCCAGAGGTTGATATAGATTATCTGGGGATTATAGGTAATGTAATTGGTGAAGAATATCTGAAAGAGAAGAAAAAGAATGATAGATAGTTACATAGCGCTGGATCTTGAGACAACTGGTCTTAATCCGGCATATGACAGGATAATAGAAATAGGTATGGCAAAAGTAGAGCAGGGCAATGTGGCTGCTACATATTCTACGCTTATTAATCCTGGGATAACTGTTGGTGAACGTGTTGTAGAGCTGACAGGAATACATAACAATGAGCTTACGGATAAACCAAGGATAGAAGATGAAATCAGGAATATTCTTGACTTTATAGGAGATTATCCGATACTTGGACATAATATAATATTTGATTACAGCTTTTTAAAGAAAGCTGCGATTAATAATAATATTACATTCAGTGTTAAAGGCATAGATACACTTAAAATGGCAAGAAGGATACTTCCAGAGCTGGAGCATAAGAAGCTTGATTATCTATGTGAGTATCTTAAGGTCGATCCTGGCAGTTCACACAGGGCTTTAGATGATGCACTTAGTGCAAGTGCCATATACTGGAAAATGTATCAGATAAAAGCAGATGATTCCGGGTTTGAGACAGCTGCAGATCTAGTATATAATGTTAAGAAGGATAGCCCGATAACAGAGGCACAGAAGAATTATCTTACAGCACTTGTTAAGAAACACAATATAGTTCTGGATATTCCTGTAGAAGAGATGACTAAGAGCATAGCATCCAGAAACATAGACAGGATTATATCAGAATATGGTAAGTAGGACACATTATTTTATGGTGTTGGATTTATGAGATTATTAGGCTTGCTTCATTGCTTTGCAATGGAGCAAGCCTTTTTCTATACGTTAATCATTAAGCAGATTTATAATCAGCTCTTTGTTGACAGACTTAATCATGGAAGCATACTGTCTGAGTTTGTCTACTTTTTCTGTATGATTCTGGCTTATATATATATCCTTTAAATCAGCATAGCATGAGCGGATATCTGAACCAATGCGTATACTATATTCAAGATAATGTGTGGCATCAGTGATATCATCCTGCTCTTTAAGAATATGTCCAAGGACCGCAAGATTCTTTATAAGCAGTGTGTAATTATCTTCATACTCTGTAAGAGCCTCAAGATTAGCAACGCCATACTTAAGCTTTAAATCAGTGTTTGAATATTCTGTAAGGTTTATTATATTTTTATCCTTAACAGATATGATTTTATTGTATGCGCTGTCAGCCTCCGGGTTGTTTTTTAGAATATCTGACAGTAAAGTGTTATTTTCTTTAACAGGAAGAGTTGTGTCCCATTCGATATATTTTAAAGTACTTATATCTTTCTTTCTTGTTGCGTTAGCTTTTTGCTCGCGTTCCCAGAACTTTTTAATGTTATTTTTCTGTGAAGTATCACTTTTTTTAATATAAAGTTGAATTACAACTAATATTATTATAAAATAAGGCAATATAAAATGCATATTAAACTCCTTGATGTATGCAGAAAAGAGGATATCATGATTAATTTAAAGAATAACAAAACTAAAAGGGTTGTTGCAGCGGTTATAGTAGTCATTCTTATACTTGCGATGGTGCTTCCAATGGCAGTTTCAGCACTTATCTAGAATAGAAAGCTGACAAAGCAGTAATCCATCTATATAGGTAAGAGCTGCAATACCATGTGACCCTTACATCATAGTATAGTTGCAATTAAAAATATGTGCAAGAGAAAAATATGAAAAGGATGATTATATGAAGACAGGAAAAGTGTCAGATACAATTCTATCCAGGTCGGTATTAAAACCTGTGAATACTGTACGTGGAAAGTATGTGAAAAGACTTGATATAGGACAGGATGCAGGAGAAGTGCAGTTAGCATGCCAGGCAGATATATTATCAGATTGCAGGGATACATTGCTTATGGCAACAGCAAGTGGTTATATGCCTGTGATAAAGGCAGTTAATAACATATATGCAGCAGGTGGAGTTCCAGTTGGACTCAGTGACTGCATTGTCATGGATAAAGATTCAAGAGAAATACGTTTAAGAGAAGTTATAGCACAGCTTACGAGACAGTCAGCAATAACAGGAGTGTCAATAACAGGAGGCCATACAACAGTAAGTGGCAATGTGACATCTCCCATGGTTACAGTTACAGCAGTAGGTGTAAGACAAGAGCAAAGAAAGCAGCCACAGCCTGGAGAAAGCATTATAATGACTGGATATATAGGGATGAGCGGGATAAGACAGCTTATAGACCGTAATTCTGATATTGTACAGGCAAGGTATAGTGATGACTATACCGCAAAGGCGTATGGCAGCGTTGAAGAACTGTATATAGGTGATGTTGTTGAGCTTTTAAGGAAGAATAATATAAACTGTTATATGCATGATGTTTCAGAAGGTGGGATATTCGGTGCTTTATGGGATATGAGCGAATATGGGCATACAGGACTTGATGTGGATATAAGAAGCATATCAGTCAGACAGGAAATAATAGAAATATGTGAGCTGCTTAATGTCAATCCATATGAGCTTGAATCTATGGGATGTTTGTTAATGACATCAGACAATGATTGTGATATTATAAATATACTTAAAAGCTGTAATATAGAGGCACAGGTTATAGGAAAGGTTATAAAAGGAAGCCAGCGCATACTTCATAACAAAGATGAGGAGAGGTTTCTGGATCTTCCTAAACAGGATGAACTGTATCGCAGTGTTGAGTAAAACTGGCTGCACTATATGTAGATAAGAAGTGCAGCATTAAAACTATAATTAATTGAAAGGGTATAATGATATGAGAGAAAAAATCCTTAACTTGTTAGAAAAAAATGCAAGAATAGACATTCACGATATGGCGGTTATGCTTGGGGTCGCGGAGCATGAAGTCGCGAATGAGATTGCAGACATGGAAAAGGAACATATTATATGTGGTTACAATACCCTTATCAATTGGGATAAAACAGGTGAAGAGAAGGTCACTGCACTCATAGAGGTTAAAGTTACACCACAAAGAGGACTTGGTTTTGACAGTATAGCTGAGACTATTTATAAGTATGATGAAGTGACATCAGTATATCTTATGTCTGGTGGATTCGATTTTACAGTTATAATCGAAGGTAAAACTATGAAGTCAGTTGCACAGTTCGTTGCTGCTAAGCTTGCACCACTTGATTCGGTGTTAAGTACATCTACACATTTTGTACTTAAGAAGTATAAAGATTATGGAACTGTATTAGACGAGGAATATAAGGATGAAAGGATGCTGGTGACACCATGAGAAATGCTTTATCTAAGAAAATTATTGATATTCAGCCATCTGGTATCAGAAAGTTCTTCGATGTTGTAAATGAGATTCCGGATGCGATTTCACTAGGTGTTGGAGAACCTGATTTTGATACACCATGGAATGTAAGAGAAGAAGGAATATATGCACTTGAAAAGGGCCGTACATTCTATACATCCAATGCCGGACTGAAAGAATTAAGAGAAGAAATATGTAACTATGTGGCAAGGAAATATAACGTGGTATACAATCCACTGAAAGAAACTCTTGTTACTGTTGGTGGAAGTGAAGCCATAGATATAGCTTTAAGATGTATGGTAGATCCTGGTGATGAGGTCATAATACCTCAGCCAAGCTATGTCTCATATTTTCCATGTGCTGTTATGGCAGATGCAGTACCAGTGTTTGTTAACCTTAAGGAAGAGAACCAGTTCAAGCTTACAAAGGAAGAACTTCTTGAACATATCACGGATAAGACAAAGATACTTATTATGCCATTCCCTAATAATCCAACAGGTGCAATCATGACAAGGGAAGAGCTTATGGAGCTTGTACCAGTTATTATAGAGAATGATTTATATGTTATATCAGATGAGATATATTCAGAGCTTACATATGGTGATGAAAGGCATTGTTCTATAGCAAGTCTTCCAGGCATGAAGGAAAGAACTATTATGATTAATGGATTCTCCAAGGCATTTGCCATGACAGGATGGAGATTAGGATATGCATGTGGTCCGGACTATATTATAAAACAGATGATAAAGCTTCATCAGTATGCTATCATGTGTGCACCTACAAACAGTCAGTTTGCAGCAGTTGAGGCACTTAAAAACTGTGACATGGAAGTTGAAAAGATGGTTACTGCTTACGATCAGAGAAGAAGATATCTTGTCCACGAATTAAGAGAGATGGGTATAGATTGTTTTGAACCATTTGGTGCATTTTATATATTCCCATCTATTAAAAAATTCGGAATGACATCTGAAGAGTTTGCAAACAGACTTCTTGAAGACCAGAAGTTAGCAGTAGTTCCGGGAACGGCGTTTGGCGAAAGTGGAGAAGGCTTTGTAAGAATATCATATGCATATTCACTAGATAGTCTTAAAGAAGGGCTAAGAAGGATAAAGAACTTTATAAATAAGCTATGATGATTCAATGTCGTATTCTCTTAGCCATCTATATGAAAGCCAGGTTAATAGCAGCTGGTTTTATACATTAAGGTAAATGTTAATTGAGTTTAAATACAGACAGGAGGAACAGAATATGGCAGGTATTAGTGCGGATTTGATAAACCCATTTCTTATGGCAGCAACAAGCGTTATGAAAGACATATGTCAGACAGATATGAGTATAGGAAAACCATATGTTAAGAAAACTGAGTTCGAGGATGAAACTGTTGCGATTATGATAGGTATTACAGGTGAGATGAAGGGGCAGGTACTTATGGCGTTTTCATATGCCAATGCACTTAACGTAGCCTCAAGAATGATGATGGGAATGCCTGTAACAGAGCTTGACGATATGGCAACAAGTGCTATAAGTGAACTTGGAAATATGATTATGGGTAATGCAGCAACCATATTTTCAACAAAGGGAATTGTGATAGATATAACACCACCGACTGTATGTCAGGGCTCTATGACGATAACACAGACATATGCACAGAATATATGTGTTCCTATACAGGCAGGAGATGGACTTTCACTTGAGCTTGATATAGCTATTAAGACGGAATAAGAGAAAGGACTAACAGAAAGAAATAATATGCTTAATATAGTGTTACATGAACCAGAAATGCCAGCTAATACTGGAAATATAGGAAGAACATGTGTAGCAGCAGGAGCAAGGCTGCATCTTATAGAACCATTAGGCTTTAGCATTAATGATAAGATGGTTAAAAGAGCAGGGCTTGATTACTGGGATAAACTGGATGTTACGGTTTATAACGATTATGAGGATTTTCTGAAAAAGAATCCAGGTGCTAAAATATATATGGCAACAACCAAGGCACATAAAACATATTCTGATGTGCATTATGAAGATGACTGCTATATAATGTTTGGTAAGGAAAGCGCAGGTATTCCAGAGGATATTCTTGTTTCTAGTGAAGATACATGTATAAGAATACCTATGATAGGAGATATAAGGTCTTTAAACCTGTCGAATTCGGTTGCAATAGTGGCATATGAAGCATTAAGGCAGCATGATTTTAAAGACATGCGCCTTAATGGACATCTGCATAAGCTTCATTGGAAGGATGAATAGTAGTAGTACAGCTAAAGGTTTTCCAGTGGCTTAACAGATGGTATAGTATTTACTTTTTATCTAGTGGGAGTGTGAATATAAATTCAGTTCCTACATCTTTGGTGCTTATGACATCGATATGTTCTTCATGGGCCTGGATAATTTCTTTGACAATAGACAGTCCAAGACCAGAACCTTTTTTATCCCGGCCTCGTGAAGCATCTGATTTATAGAATCTGTCCCATATTTTGTCAATATCCTCTTTAGATATACCGCTTCCGGAATCTTTTATGGATATCTGTGCTTTTTCACCTTTTTCCCTGACGGTTACGTATATGAAAGAATTATCGTGGCTGAACTTTATTGCATTTTCAATAAGATTATAAATAACCTGCTGGATTTTCTGCTTATCAGCTTTTACATTTTCAATATTCCCAGCAAATGTAAGGCTGAACTTGATGTTTTTTTTCTTACATGTTCCCTCAAGTGTTTCTATAGTATGTTTAATAACAGAGTTGATATCAAATGTGCTTATATCAAGCCGTACGCTTTTAGGGTCAAGCTCATTAAGCGTAAGGATATTACTTGTAAGCTTAGTAAGTCGGTCAGTCTCAAAAAGAACAATGTTTATATACTTATTTATCATCTCAGCAGGTATGGTGCCATCCTCAATAGCCTCAAGATATCCTTTTATAGAAGTAAGAGGAGAGCGGAAATCATGGGATATGTTAGATAAGAATTTCTGCTGGAATTTATCCATTTCGTTTAATTCCTGTGCCATATAGTCAAGTGATGCCGCAAGTCGTCCTATTTCGTCGTTGTGTTTAGACTGTATGCGGTAAGACAGATTTCCTTTTCCATATTCGATAGTTGCTTTAGTAAGTTCGTTTATAGGTGCATGTATATATACAAAATATAATATGAGCATAGATAAAGACAATATCATAGAAATAGCAAGTGTCAGATAGTTAGTGTTAAATGTCTGGTAAACACGGTCGGTAAGCACACTTTCAGGAAGGTTTATGACAACATATCCAACAATTGAAAAATCACTGGTTATAGGAGAATACACACTAAGCATATTTTCGTTGAACAGTCCAAAAAAGTTGCCAAGGTGAGAGTGCTCTCCGTTAAGACTTCCGTAGTCAAAGTCTTCCACCTCATAAAGGCAGTCTTCTTTGGATGCCTTGCCTGTATATCCAGTGTCAAGCAGTACTTTTCCTTCAGGCTCAATAAACATTATGCGTGTATTATTAAGATGGGATAATATGTTAAGATTAGTTCTTATAGCCGGCATACGATTAGAGGCAAGAAAGTCAGTACCATATTCAACAGATATTTCTGTTGCCTGCTGATAAAGATTATTGGAATAATAATTATATATTCTGTTATAATCACATCTATAGCATATAGTTGTAACAGCTGCAAAGCTGGTTATGGCAACGACTATATATAGTAAAATCTGCTTTATAAGCATATTGTATTTCATAATAATCTCCATTCTTGCGTGTGAAAAATCTTATTTTTCACACTGATCTCCCATCTTAAATGTGTGTATGGTGTTTAAGTGCATAACAGCCATGCATGAATACGTATATAAAGCATTATCTGGTTACGAACTTATAGCCGATACCCCATACTGTTTCTATTGCCCATTTGTCATGGTCATTTATTTTTTCACGTATTCTTTTAATGTGTACATCCACAGTTCTTGTATCACCTATATAATCATAGCCCCATATATTGTCAAGGAGCTGTTCCCTTGTAAATACCTGGTTAGGAGCCGAAGCAAGAAAATACAGCAGCTCGAGCTCTTTTGGCGGCATTTCTACTGATTTTTTATAGTAGGTTACTGAATAGTTATCAAGATTGACAACAAGGTCAGGATAAGTTACACATTTGGAAGATTCGTTAGGAGTTATTGCTGACTGAGGAAGATGATAGCGTCTTAAAACTGCCTTGACACGGGCAACCAGCTCCTTGGTTTCAAAGGGTTTAATCATATAATCATCTGCCCCAAGTTCAAGCCCAAGAACTTTATCAAATGTCTCACCTTTTGCAGATAACATAATTATAGGGGTGTTATTATTCTTTCTTATTTCCCTGCATACCTGATAACCATCAATACCAGGAAGCATAAGATCAAGAAGAATCAGATTGGGCTTGAATGAAGGAAGTGCATCTAGTGCACTTTCCCCATCATATACAATCTTTGTTTCAAAACATTCTTTAGTAAGATACAGAGAAATCAATTCTGCTATATTTTCATCATCATCCACGATAAGGATTTTTTGTTTAGTAACCATAAGAGGTCTCCCTTTCTTTGCGATAAAATATCATAGTATGTCAGTCTTTAAAGGTAACAATAGTCACGCCTTCGGCCCCTTCACCTATCTGTCCTAAGCGGAACTCTTTTATATAAGGTATTCCACGAAGATAAGAGGTTATACCGGAGCGCAGTGCACCTGTGCCTTTACCATGTACAATCCTTACCTGTGGAATCTTCGCAATATATGCATCATCAAGATATTTATCAAGTACTGCTATTGCTTCATCTACGGTATAACCAAGGAGATTTATTTCCGATGAAACAGAAGAAGACTTTGACATTTTGATTTTACTTGAACCGCTGCCAGACTTTGAAGCTGCTGCTTTATTATCTTCCGGGTCTTTATAGCCTTTAAGGATAGCAAGATTTTTTATGTCCATCTTAGTATTAAGGCTTCCTATAAGTACAGAAACCTGATTTTTGTTCTTGTGTACCTGTGTAACTGTACCTATAACATTCATAGTGAGAACCTTAACATGCATGCCAGGCTTGAATTCAGATATATCATGAGCCTTTATGGTCTGTGGTTTAACTGGTTCAAGTTTAAGCTTTTCCTGACGGTTGTTTATTTTTTCGCGTATTTCACTACGATGCTTTTCAAGCTCTTTGACTGACATACCATGCTTGTTCATGGCATTAATAGTCTTATCTGCATATTCCTTGGCATCACGGAGTATGCGAGCAGCATCTTCGTTGGCCTTTCTTATGATTTTATCAGTACGCTCATCAAGCCTTTCAGTTTTCTTTGTGAGTTCAGCTTTTAGGGTCTTAATCTGTTCCTTATACTGAGCCAGCTCTTCGCGTTCTTTTTCAATAGTTACACGGCTTTGTTCAAGGTCTGTTACAAGATCTTCGAATCTTATATCTTCTGAATCAAGACGTCTTGAAGCATCAGCTATGATTTCATCAGACAAGCCAAGCTTTTTTGATATTGCAAATGCATTACTTTTGCCAGGAATACCAATAAGAAGACGATAAGTAGGGCGAAGAGATTCAACATCAAACTCACAGCATGCATTTTCTACGCCATCAGTTGTAAGCGCATACATCTTGATTTCACTGTAGTGGGTTGTTGCCATAGTGGTTATTCCACGTTTGTGAAGATTATCAAGTATGGATATTGCGAGGGCTGCACCTTCAGTAGGATCAGTTCCGGCACCTATTTCATCAAACAATATAAGGCTTTTACTGTCAGCCTTCTTTAGGATATCAACAGTATTAGTCATATGTGAACTAAAGGTACTAAGACTCTGCTCAATACTCTGTTCATCACCGATATCAGCAAATATATCATCAAATACAGCTATATCTGAGTGGTCAAGTGCTGGGATGTTAAGCCCGGCCTCAGCCATAAGAGTAAGGAGACCTACAGTCTTTAGCGAAACAGTTTTACCGCCGGTATTAGGACCAGTTATTATAAGAAGGTTAAAATCTGTTCCAAGGTATATATCAATCGGAACAACCTTATGTGGTTCAATGAGAGGATGTCTTCCCTTCTTTATGTTAATGCGACCGTCAGTATTCATAACAGGACGGCTGCAGTTATAGTGTCTTGATAGCAGGGCTTTGGCAAATATACAATCAAGCTGTGTAAGAATGTTATAATCAGATAAAAGTGTATCAGTATGACAAGAAGCCTTTTCACTTAAGTCTGCAAGTATAACTTCTATCTCAGCCTGCTCTTTAAGCTCAAGCTCGCGAATATCGTTGTTAAGCTTAACAACAGAGGCTGGTTCTATAAAAAGTGTTGAGCCTGTGGCTGACTGGTCATGTACCATACCTGGCATAGCTGATTTGTATTCAGCTTTAACAGGAAGACAGAATCTTCCCTGCCTTGTTGTTATGACATAATCCTGAAGATATGTTCTTGTTGATGGTGAATTCAAAAGCTTATTAAGTTCAGTGTGTATGCGGTCAGCAGCCTGATTTTTTTTGCGTCTTATATCGCGCAGTGTAGAACTTGCATCATCGCTTATCTCATCCTCTGATATAATACATTTCCTGATGGCATTTCCAAGAAGTGTAAGAGGGTCAAGAATATCTATCATAGGCTGGATAGAATCATTTCTTGTTTCATAATAGTTTTTAACATGAGCAGCACACTCAAGAAGCATGCTGATGTTAAGAAGCTCAAGAGCGTTAAGAGAGCTTCCAACCTTAAGACGGGCAAGACTTGCACGTATATCTTTTATTCTTGAGAAATCTACGCTGCCTTTCTGGTAAACTCTTGTGAGAGCATCGTTTGTTTCATCAAGAGCTGCGTTGATATCATCAATGTTATTCATTGGAACAAGAGCCTTAAGAGTCTGTCTGGCACCATCAGAACATGCCATAGACACAAGGGCTGATATTATTTTATTATATTCAAGTGTTATTAAAGTTTTTTTATTCAATGTAGTACTCCGATATATTATTTTTTATAAATGTATTTTACAGCATTTGCGCATAAAAAACTATATGATATAGTAATAAATATGCAAAAAAGGAACGCTTATTAATAGCTTTGACATAGTTTGTTCATAAATATAAGTTATCATAAAAAGAATAATGAAGAAAAAACCGATAACCTATGATATAATGAGCGCAAAAGAAAAGGAATATAAGATATAATGAGCGCTGAGGAATAATATGGAATACAAAAATAACGGACATGAGCAGGAATATCCGCTGTATACAGAGAAGATAGTGCCAAGCCCAAAGGTGAAATACAGAAGACTTATCAAGACTGTGAAAATACTTCTTCTTATAATAGCTATAGGCGTTATATATGCTGTTGCAGATAAGATAGTTATACCAGTGATCATGGATAAAATAGCTGTAAGAAACAGAGTTGTTGATCATATAGAATTTACAAGGGATGAGTATCCTGATCCTGAAACGCAGCAGATAGAAGATCAGAGACAGATTAAGAATGATTATGATGCAATCATACAGTCATTAAGAAGCAAGGTATCTGATGTGCAAAGAACAGTTGTTACAGTCAGGGAATATGTATCAGGTCATTATAATGACAATGATAGTGATACGCCATATGTGTCAGAAGAGATACAGGATGATCTTGTAAAACTGGAAAATAATGTTGAAGGATATTCTACGATGGGACTGCTTGTAGGACATCTGAATGGGAGATATATGATATTAACCTCACAGGCATATACTGCGGCTGTAGAAGAATATGCGGTTGTTGTGCAGGATTCTGATGAATATAAGGCGGAGCTTGTATGCTCTGATGAACTGACGGGTATAAGTATAATAAGCATATACGATACACAGGTGACAGATGCTGATGGGCAGTATATGAAGGTTGCGGATCTTGACAACTCTTATGTACTAAACAAAGGCGATATGGTAATAGCTACAGGGAAGATATATGGAACAAGTGGTGCTATTGATTATGGGACTATAACGAACAGAACCGTGGCCAATTCTATAGATAACAATTATGAGATATTTGAGACTAATCTTTCATGTATGAAGGATGATTATGGCTTTTTATTTAATTCAGATGGCAATGTCGTAGGAATATCCCAGGTGAATTCAGATTCCAAGCTTAAAGCAATAGGAATATCTGACCTTAAATGTATGATTGAGTGTATGATTAACAGGCAGGGAAAGATGTATTTTGGAATAGTAGCCCAGAATGTGGATAGTGAGCTTTCAGAAAAGAATGGAATTCCAATGGGAATATATATATCAAAGGTGGATAATGATTCACCAGCATACCAGGCAGGACTGCAGCCAGGCGATATAATACAGGGCATAAACAAAATGCCTTGTTATTCTATACAAAGACTTAATGATAAGATATATGACAGCTCGGCAGGACAGGTTATTAATGTATCCATAAAAAGAAAGGGAAAATCAGGATACTTTGATGCGTCCTATGACGTATCAGTTGAGCTAAGATAAGCTAAAGAAAAATAATGATTATTTGTAATAGGAATGGAGAATTTAATTATGCGATTTATTGAAACTTTTAAAGATGGCGACAGAATATCTGATGTATACTTATGCAAGTCAAAGTCAACAGCACTTACAAAGACAGGCAAAGAATATGAGAATGTAATGCTTGCAGATAAAACAGGGCAGATAGATTCCAAGATATGGGATGTGAATTCTGGTGGAATAGGAGACTTTGATGTAAATGATTATGTATATGTAAGTGGACAGGTGACAAGTTACAATGGTGCACTTCAGTTTAAGATAGAAAGAGCACGTGTGGCAGCAGAAAATGAATATTCACAGTCAGATTATATACCAGCTTCAAGGTTTGATATTGAAGATATGTACAAGGAACTTCTTGGCTATGTCAATAGTATAGAAAATGTGTACATAAAACAGCTTCTTACAGCTTTTTTTGTGGATGATGAAGCATTTATCAAAAGATTTAAGAATACATCAGCTGCAAAGACGGTACATCATGGTTTTTTAGGCGGACTTCTTGAACATAGCCTTAGTGTTACAAGGTTGTGTGATAAGATTAGTGGGAATTATGAGTTTTTGAACAGAGATCTTCTTATAAGCTGTGCAATGCTCCATGATGTAGGAAAGGTAAAGGAACTTTCTGAATTCCCAAGAAATGATTATACAGATGAGGGGAATTTCTTAGGACATATTGTTATGGGATATGAGATGGTTATGGAAAAGATAAAGAATATACCAGATTTTCCACCAATAATAGCAAATGAGATGGGACATTGTATATTATCACATCATGGTGAGCTTGAATATGGTTCACCTAAAAAGCCTGCAATAGCAGAAGCAGTAGCACTTTCAATGGCAGATAATATAGATGCAAAGCTTGAAACATTAAGGGAGTGCTTTGAAGCGAAGGATACCAATGACTGGCTTGGCTTTAACAGATGGCTGGATTCTAATATAAGAAGGACAAGCTTTTAGGACATCTTTTGACCATGACATCATTGTAATGCTATAACGAGCAGATTGAAAATGCAGTAAAACAGGAAAAAAGATAGAAAAATATAAGATAAGTGGAAATGGAGATAAGGATGTCATACAGTAAGAATGATTGTGTGGAGCTGACTATTGAAGATATAGGTGTATCTGGTGAAGGAATTGGAAAAGTAGACGGTTATACTTTGTTTGTGAAGGATACAGTAATCGGTGATGTTGTACGTGTTAAAATAATGAAAGCTAAAAAGAATTATGGCTATGCAAGACTGATGGATATAATTAAACCATCTAAGGATAGAGTGGAACCAGCATGTCCGATTGCCAGACAGTGCGGTGGCTGCCAGATACAGGCTATGAATTATAATGCACAGCTTAAATATAAGCAGAAGCTTGTAAAAGATAATTTGCTAAGAATAAGTGGACTTACAGAAGGTGTTGACTATGAAATGTGTGAGATACTTGGTATGGATACACCTTTCAGATATCGGAACAAAGCACAGTATCCTGTAGGTGAGGATAAGGACGGAAATATTGTCATGGGCTTTTATGCAGGACATACACATTCGATTATTGCATGTCCTGATGATGACTGTATGCTTGGACATAGAGATAATGCATTTATACTTAACGCTGTAAAAGAATGGATGAAGGAATACAGGGTACGTGCTTATAATGAAAATATACATAAAGGAACAGTCAGGCATGTGCTTGTAAGGACAGGATATCATACAGATGAGGTTATGGTATGCCTTGTGACTAAGAAAATGCTAAGAAAAGAGGCAGCAGACGGACTGGTTAAAGCTATACAGAAGCTTAAGTTAAATGTTGCATCACTGGTTGTAAACATAAACAAAGAAGATACGAATGTGATTCTTGGCAAAGAATGTATAACTCTTTACGGAAGACCATATATTGAGGATTATATAGGAGATATAAAGTTTCAGATTTCACCGCTTTCATTCTATCAGGTTAATCCTAAGCAGACGGAGGTTTTATATAACAAGGCACTTGAGTTTGCAGGGCTTAAAGGAAATGAAAGCGTATGGGATATGTATTGTGGCATTGGAACAATATCATTATTCCTTGCAAAGAAAGCTGGTAAGGTATATGGAGTTGAGATAGTACCACAGGCTATAGAAGATGCAAAGAATAATGCTAAGATTAATAATATAGATAATGCAGAGTTTTTTGTTGGCAAGGCAGAAGAAGTTGTTCCAGAATTTTATAAAAAACAGACAGGCGTACAATCTGATAACGATTCAACAGACAGTAAAGAATATGATATGACAAGGCCAGATGTAGTTGTGGTGGATCCTCCAAGAAAGGGCTGTGATAAAAAACTGCTGGACACGATAGTAAGCATGACTCCGGACAGGATAGTATATGTAAGCTGTGATTCAGCAACGTTGGCAAGAGATCTTAAACTGTTGGTGGAATATGGATATAAGGTGGAAAAAGTACAGCCGGTAGATCAGTTTGGGAATACGGTGCATGTTGAGTGTGTAATAATGATGCAGTATTGTGGAAAAGAGAAGAAAAAGTAGGGTTTGACCACAAGATGTTGTGGTTTGAGGGCAAAAATTAGGCTGAAAAATGGCTAGTTTTTGCCCAATTTTTTTGCCCATTTTTAAAGATGCACAGCACTCGCCGAAGGCGTGTGCGGGTAAAAAAGTGGTTTTGGGAGTGATTTGGAGAAAAACGTAGGAGGGAGTGGTAAGCAAAGGCAAAAATGAATATGGGTAGGAACGCAAGGCGGTACTTATTTTAGAAAAGAAATAGGTGCCGCCTTATTTTTGTTTACGGAGGTAGAAATGTCAAAATTATTTTGTTTAAATCCAGGACTTAGGGTACTGGAAAAGCCGGGGAAACTATTCTGAAATTGTGGATTGTGTTATCAGCCGGATGCAGTAGGAACATCTGAAAAAAAGTGGAGGAAATCTTTGCAGAGGCAGATAAGGAACTGATTTTCCGAAGCATGAAACACAGAAACGATTTTTATTCCCTGCTTATGGGTAAAAGGGCAAAGGCATTACAGCATACACTTAATTATGCTGCCGCTGTATTTCTTTTATCTGCGGACGAAGAACTCTGGGACAGGTGGAAGAAGTATGTATCATAGCCATAAATAAGCTGATACAAAATCCCAGATTGGTAGAAAAATATGAAAAGAAAGAACAGCAGGTCAGTCCCGAATACCGCAGAATCACACGGTGCATAGAAGAGTCGGAAGATAAGGATACCGATGAAATGAAGGCACTTTTATTCAGACAGGCTTCGGAGCAATACAAAACGCTGGAGGTCAGGGATGAGGATATCAAAGCAGAGGAAATGAGGGAAGCACTTGCAGGAAGAGAGGAAATCGGGGAATTTGATGAGGAACTGTACCGGAAGCTAATAAAGAAGATTGTGGTGCATAAGGACGATTCCGTAAGAGTGATTTTTTCTAACAATAACAGTATAAAGATAGGCTACCGGGATTTATCGGAGCCGGAAAGGAGCAGATATGCCACAGACAGCGATAAAGAAGAAAGTATCCATGATACCTGCTAAACCGCAGTATGACAGGAGTATCAAGCTGTCAGAGAAGAAACTGCGGGTAGCCGCCTACTGCCGAGTCAGTACAGAGCTTGAGGAGCAGGAGAGCAGCTACGAGGCACAGGTGGAATATTATACCCGAAAAATACAGGAAACAGACAACTGGAAGATGGCCGGGATTTATGCCGATGACGGCAAAAGTGCAACCAACACTAAAAAACGTGACGATTTCAATGCCATGATAAAAGATGCACTGGACGGAAAAATCGACATGATACTGACAAAGTCGGTCAGCCGATTTGCAAGAAACACGGTAGACTCTCTGCTGACCATCCGAAAACTGAAAGAGAAGAATGTGGCGGTGGTTTTCGAGAAAGAGGGTGTCAACACCTTGGACGGAGCTGGAGAAATTCTGATTACCATCTTAAGCAGTCTGGCACAGGAAGAAAGCCGTAACATCAGTGAGAACACCAGATGGGGTGTGGTCCGAAGGTTTGAAAATGGCAAGATGATAGTCAACCACAACAAATTCATGGGGTACACAAAAAACGAAAACGGAGATCTGGTCATTGTACAGGAAGAGGCAGAAATAGTGCGGTTGATTTTCAGGCTATATCTGGAAGGATACAGCGCCAAAAAGATAAGCCAGTACCTAGAGGAGAATGGCATAAAAACAGCAACCGGGCAGGATAAGAGGTATGACTCGGTAATCTTTAAAATGCTCCGCAATGAAAAGTACATGGGAGATGCCCTGCTACAGAAGACATACACCGTAGATTTCATGACCAAGAAAAAGGTCATCAACAAGGGAATTGTGCCACAGTATTATGTGGAAGATGACCATGAGCCAATCATAACGAAGGAATTATTTTACCGGGTGCAGGAAGAACTGGCGAGACGTGCATCCATGAACAAATCAGCAGTGACACGCAAGAAGAATCAGAAAAGCAAATTTTCCTCAGAATATGCCCTTGCCAGTTTACTGCTCTGCGGAGACTGCGGACAGGAATACAGAAGAGTCACATGGTCGAGAAATGGCAAAAAAAAGATTGTGTGGAGATGTGGTAACCGACTGGCAAACGGAACCAAGCACTGTAAAAAATCCGAGACACTGGAAGAGGGAGCATTGAACAGAGCGGTCATGGAGGCCATAAACAGAATTACTAGAGGTGACGGAGATTTTGTAGGAGCCTTCCGTCAGAACGTCATCCGGGTAATCGGAAGCTATGGTGGAGAGCAGGAGCCAGATGAATACGATGAAAAAATCAAAGAAAAGGAAGAAGAGATGGTGGCTCTGATTGCAGAAAATGCAAGGGTGGGTTCCTACACCGATGAATTCTATGAGAGATACTGCAGGATTGCAGAAGAAATCAACACCTTAAAAGAGGAGCAGATAGAGAACAGAAGAAAGAAAAAGTTGGCAGACAGTTATGAACAGCGGTTGAAGGATATGGACAGTTTCCTAGAGAAACAGACCTGCCAGATACCGGAATTTGATAATGACCTTGTGAGAAGACTGATAGCAAGAATCAAGGTAGTCTCTGCCGAGAAGCTGATCATCCAGTTCCAGTCAGGAATCGTCATGGAGCAGAAAATCAGATATGAGTAAATGACAGGCAGGGATGACAACTGAATAAGGAAACGGAATTCCTGCCTGCAAAATAAATCCGTAGGATTTATGGTAAGAATAAAATGCCCGATGGGTTCGGGTGTTTTATTGTTGGCACAAATAAAGTGGTAAAAAATGTGGATTGTAGAAATAAAGTACTATCAAGTATAATTAAAGAGATAGATGGTGCAAAAAGGGAATTAAATGCTAAAAATAAGATAATAGTCCAAGTGTGAGGTTGAGAATATGAATTATGAAATAGAATTTAAAATGATAGAAATAAAGGATTTGTCAAAAATTCAAAAGAGAAAAATGGTTAAGGATGATATTTTTGAAGCCGATGTTGAACAGGTTGAGGATATAGCCGATGAGTATTGTAAAGACATAATGGCACGAATTGAAACCTTACTTGCTCCGGATTGTAAAGTGAAATATATTGGATGCACAGATAGGATAGGAAATTTTGAGTTTAAAGTATCCTACAAGAATATTGAGTATACCGTAATATTTCAGATGGATACCTACGAATGGAATAGACAATTTACTATAAAGATTGGATATTCCCAGGTACGCATAGGTGTACCGGTTCAACAAATGCGTGAGAAAATAGCAGGATATGACTATTTTCTGGAAAAGTTGAAAATAAATATTAAGAATGCATTGATTAGGGATTGGTACAAATGTGTTTGGATAAAGGATAATCAATCCCTAGAATTATCCAGAGAGGTGTATTCAGATATCTATATGGCAGAAAATGAACTTAGGGCATTCATCAGCAGAATTATGATAGAGCATTTTGGAATTGATTGGCATGACAGACCAGAATTTTATAAGTTAAAAGCCAGCATTGAAGAAAATGCTGTAATCATAAAAAGGAATGTGCCTAACTTTAATAATATTGATGTCAATCTTTATACGGTAACATTGGAGAAGTTGATGGATACCGTAAAGGCAGATATTTATTCTGATGCCATGTTGGATAGTCCTGAAATGCAAAAACTTATTAAAGAAAGAATCTTTGAAACAACACATTTGGATAAAATGCAGTCAGCATTGGAATTTTTGAAGAACAGATATGTTAAAAAGTATAATATATGGGAAAAGTTTTTCAAACCGCTAATAGCTGATCAGGTAAAGTGGGAAGAATTATTAACATCTTTTATTGCAAATAGGAATCATGTGGCACATAACAAATTACTGGATTATATGTCCAAAGAAACGATGTTAAGTGATACCAGAGAATTCAGAAGATTTATACGGGAGGCAGTTATTAAGTTTGATGAGGAAAACTGTTCGGAGGAAGTTGAAGAAACATTGCAGGCAATTGCGGATCAACGAGAATATGAGCAAGAAGCCCGAATGGAAATTATAGAATCGGAGTCCGGTGTAAAGATAAGAAGTATGAAGGAGATTTTAAAGCTATTCCAGGATACAATAGATGAGATTTATACAGATGCAGTAAATAAGGTATATTTTGATGAAGGAATTGAAGTATTGGGAGAATGTAAGCTGCAGGATACGGTAGACGAACAATTGTTGTTTTCAATAACCGTCAGGAGTGGTAAAGAGTTAGAAATATATGGAGTTATCGATATTGACGATTCTGAGGGTACTGCAAGTGTTATGCAAATTAGAGTATATAATGCGGATGAAAATATTGTAAATGGCGATATTGAATATGTGAATGGAGAAGCAGAGTATAATATAGAACAGACAAGCCATATGCCTGTAGTCATGGATTCATATGATGATGGAAATGCTGAGATTATTAAAAATGCAGTAGATGAATTCTTGGAAAGAGAAAGGGAAGACGAAGCAATTATTTCCCATGAAGAGAAAAGAATGGCTGAAGAAGATTGGCATGCAGACGAGATGGATACATTGGAGAGCAATCAAGAATAACATAAAAATATTACCTGTATGAGATGACGTGGAAGTAGTATTTTATCAAACAATATGTTAAAATTGATTTGCTGATTATAGAAGAAAATGCAGGAAGGAGTGAAAAAATTGAACGAAAAAGAATTGCTGGAAATTATAGGAAAAGGCGAGTGTCATACGACTGAGTTCAAGAAATCCACAACAGATATTACGAAGGATGTTTATGAAAGCATCTGTGCATTTTCTAATCGAGATGGCGGTCATGTTTTTTTAGGTGTAAAAGATAATGGGGAGATACTGGGTATAGAACCTAATTGCATTGAAAAAATGAAGAAAGATTTTGTTGCTGCAATTAATAATGCAAACAAAATGTACCCACCACTATTCTTAACACCGGTAGAGTATGAACTTCAGGGAAGAAAAGTCCTGCACATTTATGTTCCGGTTGGTACGCAGGTAAGCAGATGTTCTGGTCGGATATATGATAGAAATAATGAATCCGATATTGATATTACAGATAATGAAGAACTTGTGTATAAATTATATGCAAGAAAGCAGGGAACTTATTTTGTAAATAAGGTATTTCCGGAATGGGGAATGGATGTACTTTGTCCTGACTTAATAGAACGAGCTAGAAAAATGACTCGTGCAAGAAGCAATAATCATCCTTGGCTGTCGATGGATGATGAGGAACTGTTAAGAAGTGCAGGTCTTATTTTATTAGATCATGAGAGCAGAAGAGAAGGAATTACACTGGCAGCAATTCTCCTATTTGGAAAAGATACAACTATTATGTCGGCACTTCCGCAGCATAAAACGGATATGATTTTCCGGGTACAGAATTTAGACAGATATGATGACAGAGATGTAATAGTTACCAATTTGTTGGACAGCTATGACAGAATGAGTGAGTTTGCAAAGAAACATTTAAATGATCCATTTGTTTTAGACGGAATGCAGTCTGTCAGTGCGAGAGATGCAATTTTAAGAGAAATCATATCAAACAGTCTGGCGCATAGGGATTATTCAAGCGGTTATGTGGCAAAGATGGTAATAGAGAAAGACCGGATATTTGCGGAGAACAGTAATAGAACACATGGATATGGGAATTTAAATTTGAATACATTCGAGCCATTTCCTAAGAATCCTGCAATTTCAAAGGTATTTAGAGAAATTGGTCTTGCGGATGAGTTGGGTTCCGGTATGCGAAACACTTATAAATTTACCAAGTTGTATTCCGGTGGAATTCCGCAGTTTGTAGAAGGTGATGTTTTTAAAACTGTGATTCCGTTGAATGAAACTGCTACAATGAAATCGGGTCCAAAGGCTAGTGACCAAGTCAGTGACCAAGTCAGTGACCAGGTCAGTGACCAAGTCGTAAGTGATGCAGTTGTAGAAAAAATACTTGAATTTTGTAAAACAGCAAGGACCAAGAAAGAGATTTCCGAACATATAGGTTATAAGAATTTAACCTATATGACAAGAACTTATATTAAGCCATTATTGGAAAGTGGTAAGCTGGCATATACAATACCGGAGAAACCACAGAGCAGGTTACAGAAGTATATAACGAAACAGTAAATCGACAGATTAAAGCCTCCAAGTCAAACGAGATTTGGAGGTTTTGTCATGTCTATTTTAGTGAAAATTATTCTCGTAACAGGTTGATATATGGTATAATGTTTCCAATGGTTATAAAAAGTGTATCTTATATAAGTGATGTATTGTTTGGAGGAAGTAGCTATGATTGAGAAAGTGCAAGAAACACATTTATATAAATGGCTATGTGAAAAAAATAGTGAATTCTTAGGACAAGTTAATGAAGCAATTCGGTATGCAGAAACCATGCTACCGTTAATCAGTAAAGTTTTTTCTGATTATACTGTACATGGAATAAGGCATTCTATTAATGTAATGGAGTATATGTTTTCTTTAATTACAGATATAGATTTATTAAGTGAATTAGAAGTTGTATTGCTGATATATGGTGCATTATTTCATGATATAGGAATGGTAACAAATGAAAATGAAATTAATGATATAAAGTCCGATAATTCTGTTTTGGGAGAACGGAAATATAGTAAAGTATTTGAAAAGTACGGGGAAGAGAATCTTTCTTTGCAGGAATGTATTAGACCAGTACATGGAAAACGTTCTAGAGAACATATTGAAAATCAAATGGATGAAAAGTTGTTTCGCATACCAAATTCAAGTGTAGTGTCTTTTCGGGATGAGCTTGGATTAATTTGTATGTCACATAATGAAGATTTTGAATGGATAGAGAAGGAACTTTCTAATCAAAGTAAAAAAGGTCATTTTGAAATTAATTCACAATATATTGCAGTATTGTTAAGAATCGCAGATTATTTGGATATTGATGAACAAAGAGCACCACTGTATTTGTATAAGTATTTGCAACCAAAAGAATTTGGCGACTTGGAGTGGAAACAACATTTTGTAATTGAAAATTTTGATAAAGTTGTAATGAATGAAAAGACTGGATTAAAAGAGATAATTTTTCAAGGAACTAGTCAAGAACCGTCTGTCCATAGAAAATTATTGAAATATTTTGATTCTATAAATGGTGAATTAAGAAATGCAGTAAGCCTTTGTGAACGTTTTGTGGGCTCAAAATATCTACTGCCATTAAAAACAAGTGTTATAAATAAGATTCAAACAAAAGATTTTAGTTTTTCAGATTTAAGATTGTCATTAGATTATAATGCAGTAACTAATTTATTGATGGGTGAGCATATTTATGGTGATAAAAAATACGGACTTAGGGAACTCATTCAAAATTCAATAGATGCTTGTAAAACAATGGAAGAGTCATCATTGCAAATGGAGGAGTTTAGATATCAAAGTTATCAGCCATTTATATCTATTGTTTTAGATAAAGATAGAAGGCAAGTAGTGCTAATGGATAATGGAAGTGGTATGTCCATAGAGATTTTAAAAAAGTATTTCTTGAATGTAGGGGTATCCTATTATGCATCTGATGATTACTTATTGCAGGGGAGAAATTATTCTCCAATAGGGCATTATGGAATAGGTTTTTTGGCTTGTTTCATGTTATCAGATAGAGTAGAGGTAAAGACAGTTTATTATAAAGACCATAAAATGAACAGAATTTCATTTGAAAAAAATAGCGAATATATTTGCCTTACTTACGAAAATGATAGTAGACAACAGGGAACAGAAATTATTTTAGATTATGACCAGTGTATGGGTGTATTTGATAATAAAGTAGAAAATCTAGTTTCGTTTGTAGAACGGAATTTTCTTGACGCAGGTATTCCAATTAAAATATCTACTATGGAAAATGGAAAACCTAATATTGTTGAATGTGTAGTTAAAAAAATTGGACAGATAATTCCGGATAATATATGTTTGAACGATTATTTAGACGGAGTAGAAGCATATGTTGATTGTACATATAAGCAAATCAATTTTGCTACACATTTGAGAGATTTGAATGGATGTGACAGTTATTATTATAATGATGCGAAATATTCGCTGGATAAAGAAGATGCTTTGTTAATAAAAGATTGTGTAATCGATGGAAAAATTCAGTTTATGAACATTCCTATTATTTCAGAAAGTGATGAAAATGATTTTTTAAAGGCATATGAAGTATTGGATGATTATGAGGAAGCTCTTGGAAAAATAGGGTATTTTGAGTCTATAAATGTATGGGCCAGAGAAGAAGAGATTACAGGTTATGCACTTTGTGTAGAAGAATCTAGTGCATCAATAATCGGAGGATATACATTGGGAGGATTCAGAGATCAGTTTGGTCATGCGAGTTATACACCAGTGCAGACAACATATGTTGAAAAAGCTGTTATTGCAAATGAAGCAAATATGGTTTTACCATACAATGAGTCTTGTGTTGTTTCAGGAAATTATCGTTGGGAACGTACAGATTTGTGTTATGTAAAAAACGTGTTGCTTTCGGGATTAAAGATTAGTGTTCCTTATTTAGTAGATGGAGTTGTGCTGAAGGGAGCTGTGATAAATATTACAAATTCTGAGTTTGTTCCTAATGTGTCACGGAATAATATTAATACATTACAGCAGGCAAAATTATCGTATGCAATAGGAAAGGCAATTCATATGTGGATACGAGATAATGTTTCCTTAACATCAGAACAAAAAGGATTATTGGATTTGTTCATTGAATCAAAATACAGTAAGACGAATTGCTGTTTAAAGTAAGTGATAAATACTTGACAGTAAAAAATATAATAAGCAATTATGCAGAATGGATGATTACATGTTTATTCCAGTAATAGATTCAGTATTAGAAATGAACCCTACTGAATTTGAAAAGTATGCTTTACAGATTTTACAAGATCATATCAAAGGGTTAAATAATGTGAAGTTTATACATAATAAGGTAGTCGAAGCCTATGATGGAAATTATCAATTAGACGGATATATAGAATTTGAAGTAATGGGGGTGCTCTATAAAACAATAGTTGAGTGCAAACATTATAAATATCCTATAAGTAGGGAAATTGTGCAAAAGGTTTATGACAACCTTAGAGCTATTGGTGCACAAAAAGGAATTGTAGTATCAACATCCAATTTTCAATCAGGTGCAATTGATTATGCAAAAGCGCATGGCATTGCGTTAATTCAAATGACAGAAACAGAGGAAATATTTCATACCAGATGTCACTATAGCGTAGTTGTTAATCACCCTTATGTATCGAGAAATGGCGGACAACCATATATTGGTGTTATGATAGGGAGAGGTAAAGACGGTGTTGGTGTAACTTGTTCATATTTATCAGCGTTGTCAGATGCACTGGAGAAATTTATATTACCGTCAGAATGAGAATAGAAACAGGAGGTCTATTATGGCATCAGTAGATTATGCGTGGAGCATAGAACTAGGACAAGAATTAACGGCATCAGAAGCTCATGAAAAATGGTTTATGGGAATACTCTCTGATAAAACAATGTTTGAATGTAGAGATGAAAACTGTCATGCTCAAATTACTTGCGTTAATATGGATAAGCAGCAGTATCAAATGAAAATGCGAGAACATTTCAAAGTTTATGGACAACATTCAGAAAAATGTGAAGAGGTAAAGAGAAATAAAGATGTTAATAGAAAATATAAGACAGGAGCGGGAACGGAATCACCAGAACTAGAAGAAGAAATAACATTCAGCATGGAAAGGTTGCCGAGCCATAAAGAAACACAGATAGATAAACATAATGATGATTTTTCAGAGGGACAATCTGTTGAGAACAAAGTAGTAAAAAAAGAAAAGGAAGGTGTGAAAAGGAGCGGTTCAAGAAAATCACATCTATATCTAGTACATACGCTGGTAACAAAGTATTTATATGGATTGAAAAATGGAACTTTAGCTAAAATAAAAGTAAATATTTGTTATCCTGGAAGCAAGAAGATATATCCAACTCCCTTGGACAAATTGTTTAAAAATATTAAAAGCACTCCCTTTGTGTCAGAAGAGGCATGGAAAACGAAAATATTTTTTGGTAAAGCCAATATCAGTAAAAATAAGAAAGGCGAGTATTGGGTTAATTTTGAAGAACCGTTGTATAACGACGAGAGGAAGGTGTGTTGTGTCATTAATCAGCAGATAATAGATAATACACTAAGTAAAAATGCATCCAAGAAACTATTAGAAGGTTTTTTATATAAGGAAAATATATATTGTTTTGCTTTCGGAAAACTTAAGGAAACGAAAGACAGAATTTATATAAATATATTAACATTAGATCATTTGGCATGTACAACAGAAGATATTGAAAGATTAGATAATTTGTGCTAGATGAAGAATAGGAAAAATGGTTGGAATCAAGCCTCCAAGTCCTTAAAGATTTGGAGGCTTAATTCTGCCCATTTTTTTGAGGAAAGCAATTTCCGAAACAAACAATCTATGGTACAATGGCGTAAAGGTTTTATGCAGTTGCTGTACCATAGAGAAAGAGCAGAACACAAATCACATGCAAGTTAGTCTGACCTGTATCGTAAAAACAAATCTAATCTTTTTCTATGGCAGGTGCAAAGTGGTGCATCATGCTTAATTTTGCAGGTCCGGTAGGGGACTATTGCATCATTTTTGAATCCAAGGCTTAACGAAAAGCCAAGGGATGTGCATTTTTATTGCACACTCATGGCATGTGGAGACGGTATGCCTTTTGTCCAAACTTCATGAGGCGAAGCATCATGTGAATGTGACACTTGACATGGACGAGATGGACATTACATCTGCGGAGAGTAAGGCTACGTATGATGAAATTAAGAAATATGTTGCTGAGCATAATGACGGGATGAAGGTTTCTTCATTGAATATCGCCCAGGTGAAGGCTAAATGCGGAATTATAGAGCGAGAGAATTATAATTTGCCTAAATCAGGGAATGCGAAGCAGCCACAGTGTCCAAAGGAGAAAGAGGATGCAATCGTGGAAGCATTAAAATATTATCAGATGATATAGGAAAACATTTAGATTGTCTGCTATGGACTTGTTTCATATGAGATGAAAGGTATGTAAATATGTTTTTATTCTATGTAAAAGAAGTGCTTTATGCTACTTTTATACTGTGATTTTATAAAATATGCTTGGCGTAATTTTCATTTTATAGCGGCAGTATTTTGATAACAGATGACTTTGTTTACACATCAAAGAATATGCTTAATGACTTTGGATTTGAGGAGAAGGGGGAACGATTCGTGAGTGTGTTTACAAAAATGGAATTAGATAAATTATCAGTCATGTATGATGGTGATAAGGACAGAGATGCCACGAGTAAGATTAGAGGATTTTTGTTTCAGGATTATGTTACCATTATGTGTCTCCTTAAAAATCAAGTTGAGTATGTCTGCTCAGAATATCTGGAGGATGTAGATGTTTTTTTCGAGAATGGTACATTTGAGTTTATTCAAGTGAAGTATTATCCGAACACAAATCCGAATATGAAAGAGATTTCGACAGATCTTTATTATCAGTATCTCCGTCTTCAGATGCTTCATAGTACCTTGACATCAATCCCGAGTCTTTATATTCATAGAGAGACAAAGGTTGAAAAACCAACGCTTGATGAGATGAAAAGGTATATTGGCCTTGGAAATGAACTTCCAAAGTCAGTGACTTATCCAGATACTGTGGATTCGGAAACCTGGCTAAGAAAAAATGTTTATATATCGAATAAAAAGGCTGTACAGAAGGAAAAACTTTTTGCAACGATGGCCTCGGAGAAATCTCTGAAAGAGTTTGTTACAAAGTGTGATATCTTCCACAAATCGAATATCAATCAGTATAAAGAGGAATTGATGGAAGCTTTAGCTAAAGCTTATCCGAATCCTGATAAGGATGGGAACGATGAGTGTTGGAAGTTGATTCTGTTGGGGCTTGCGATTTCGTATATGCAGCGGCGTTACATGTTAGTTAATCCTTGTTTTGATCAGATGAAGGTAGATAAAAAAGAATTTGATCAATATATGGCGGAATCTACCAAGACGAGGACAGAACAGACAATCGCAAGTTATCTGGTGAGCATTGTTTGTGAGGAGTATGGTGAGGTTATTAATCACAATGATCTTTCAGATCTACAGACTCATATGTTGAACTTGATTTACCAGAATACAATCCGATGGATAAATGAAATGAGTAAGACTGTGGATGGTCAGTATCAATTATTGAACACATTAAGCGTCGACGAAGCTGGCAAGATTGCAGGCTATAGGGGAGCGATTGTAGATGATAGATTGCGCTGTATGGCCGAGTGTAAAAGGGACTTTCTTAATTTTTTGAGTTATTTGTGGAAGATTATGCTAAACATTTGTCAGGAAAAGGTGCATGAAGTGACGGAGATTTCTGCTCATTCGGAATTGCTAAATCCATTTTATTACATGGTTCCGAGGGTAACTGAATATATTTGTCTAAATTTTCCTGAAGATAAATGCATAAATCGTACTGTGATTCTTCCTAGGGCAGGGGGAGATTTTACTGGTGTAAAACGAAGGATTGTGGCACGCATGGTGAATATGTCACAAAGACCTGAAAAATGGTTCTTTGCGGATAGCAAACTTATGCGAGGTAAAAACTATTATAAATACAGTACGGCAAACGTAAATGAGAATCCTACGGTTGTGGATCTTGGAGAAGATAGTTTTTATATTGAATGTATGGATTGTATTGGAATTGGAGAGGGTGAGTGGGACAAAACGGATGTTTGCAGTCATTGCATCTTTTCTGTGCAATGTGTCAAAGAGGGAGAATAGTTATGATATTACAGGAAGAGTTTAAGAAAAGTGGCTATAAGGATATTCTCGTTGGTGATACCGCTTCTGAATATGAGATTGATCTAGAGGATATTTTTGAGTTAAATCATAAGCCGGAAGAGTTATTAAGTATTTTCATTAGCGAGCAGAGAGATGAATTGTTTTTTCTTCTGGATGGAGACTTGGAGGAGATTGATTCATTATGCGATTGTTGGGATGATCGAATTCGTGTGTTTACGATTATTAATGGAAAATCAAAAGCGCTTCATAAATTAAAGTATAATATTGTGCAGTTGATTGTTTATTCCGAAGATACTCCAGATAAGAGCAGAGAAGGCAATTTGTTGGTATCAAGAAAAATCATCATTAAGGGCGATATGGCAGATAAGGAGCAGATTGTAATTGATGATGATGAGGTTATTGAATTACCATTCCATATGATTCCAGTAGATGCATTTGCACCAGATGAGGAGCAGATGAAACAACTGAGTCAGTTACTTCCGGAGAATGAGGATCTTTTGGAACTGCTGGAAAAGAAACGGAAAAAAGTGAACAAAAAAGAAAAAGAAGGCGTACTAGATAAGTCTTTTGAGGTACAGGATTATGAGAAGATTAAGGAGTGGCTGGAAAGATGATTATTCGCAAGATTAGAATGGTAAATTTCAGAGGATTTCGCGATAAAACAATTGATTTTGATGGTAAATCGGTTGTGCTTCTTTCTGCTGCAAATGGAGTTGGTAAGACAACAACTATCGATGCTATTGAGTGGTGTTTGACAGGCAATATTGGAAGATTAAAAACTGCTTTTGATACCAGGAGTACCAATGATGCTGATCGTAAGATCAATACCGATGGCATTCTAAAGAACCGAGATGCTGGAACAAAGGAGAAAGTTAGGGTAGTTCTTTGGTTAGTTGACGGAGAAAAGGAGACAATTCTTTGCAGAGAGCAGACAAGCGATGAATTAAATCCAAGGGTATCTAAGGTTACAATTGATGAAAATGAAGAAATAGCGAAACAATTTATTCGAGAATACGTAGGAGATAGTTTCTATAATTTTCATTTTTGTGATGTTCAGAAGTCATTTAATGTGCAAAGCAAAAAGAGAAAGGATATGAAGGATTTCTTTGGTGAGTTTATTACAAACTATGATGAGCGGAAACAGATTGCGGAGAATCTAGATATTTTTGCTGTGGATGTGGACCGCTATATTGAGGATAAGTCAAAACAGAAAGTATCGCAGGAAGTGATTAAGATCCATGAAGAGCAGTTAGCGAAAGCTCGTAAGGATGCGAAGCAAATTTCATATCCTGAGATTATTTTTTATCCAGATGAGACGACGGAGATTGCTAGTCTGAATAAGGAGGAGTTAACTGAGCAAAAAGCGGAAGTGGAAAACTGTGGTTATCAGGTGGCAAAAGAAGTAATTTCTAAACTTGTAGAAAATGAGGCTTTAAAGAGCCAGCAGTCTGTTATCAAAGAGATTGCTTCTTATTGGGAAACGAAAGGAGAGTCTATTAGTCGTGCAGTGAAAGCTGGATTTTCGAAGAATACAGATGCAATTACAACTCTTGAAATAAAATTTAGAAAATTGAAGAGTTTGTCTCTTTCGAAGGATACGATTCTTCAGGATGGTGAATCAGTGATTGCTTTAGATAATGAAGGTTTTACGCAGTCAGATTTTGATGCGGATAAGAAGGCAATTAATGAGAAAGAGAAAAAAGTGAAGGAACTTTCTGACGAGATTGAGTTACTTAGCAAGAATAATAAGATGCTGAAGCTACTATCTTCTCTTTCGGCAAATAAACAAGTGGTGATTGAACATAGAGATACTGCTTTCAAAGAGAATGGTGCTGTTCGATGTCCTGTTTGTGGTTCGGAGTCATTTGCTACTATGGAGGAGAAATTGATTCTTAAGGAAGCCGATGATTATATCAGGCAGAACGGAGAAACTGTTAGTGCAAAAGAAGTAGAAAAGACCTCGTTACAGGCAGAGATTGATGCTCTTTATCAGAAAATTATTAATCGCGCAAAAACTGTAGTGGATAAAGAAAAGGAAACATTAGCGACTGAGATTGGCGACCTAAAAGTCCTGAAGGATGAGATACAGCCATATTTTGATGAGGTCAAGAAATTACAGAAAACCAGAAAAGAGATCAATGTAGAAGAATTGAGTTCAGAAAAGGTAGGGGAATTATTGGCTGCTGTAGAGGGTGCACTTTTAGAAGAATCCAAAGAGCAGGAGATTAGAGATGCTTATCAGCAGATTCTGACGGTTTTAGGTTACGAGTTTGAAAATGAGACGGTGCAGCAGACATATGCAAAGGTGAAAAATCTCGTTACCAGATCCTATGAGGTTTGGAATTTTTCTTATGATGTGCTTGTGTCAAAGCTCAATTCTATTGATAGTATTCTTGCAAATCAGACTTTATCTGACCTGAATCAGAAGCTAGAGGAGGCTAATAAGAAGAATCAGAACCTTGATGCGGAAATCGAAGAACTTCAGAAGCTGAAAGATATTGCATCTCAGAGAGCAAAAGACATTAGGGATATTGTAGAGAAACTTTCTAAAGATGAGTACGAAAAGGTAGGTCCAACTCTTGGCAAGTTCTATAATAAGCTGACAAGAATTAATTCAAGTTATGGAATTAACATTGTTCAGGAGAATGATGGTATCTCGTTGGTTGATGATAAAGGCAAGAACATCGTTAATATTTTAAGTAATGGTCAGATTAGTGTCTTTATGCTAGCTCATTTTTTTGCAGGCATCAATGCAAGAAATGACCGTGAAAAGATGAAGGTATATTTTATCGATGATCTGACTGCATGCATGGATGATGTAAATATGCTTGTGTTCATGGATTTACTTAAGTATCAGATGTCATCGAAAGCGACTATGGAGCAGTTATTTTTCATTACCTGTGATGACCGTATTAGTAATTTGCTGAAGTATAAGTTAAGTGGACGTGAGATTGAATTATGTGAGCTTTTAGAAGCTGATTTAGTGTAGGTGGTAAAGTCTTTAACAAAATTGGATAATAAATTGGATTATGTACAGTTTCCCAATTGTAAAGAATTGTAATATCTGGGTAATGACAAGTGGTTACGTCATAGAATAAGGGCAGTCTATTGGAAACAATGGAAGAAAACTAAAACGAAATATCGAAAGTTGAAAGAACTCGGAATGAATGAAGACTTTATTCAATGGCACGCAAATATGAGCCAGGGCATTTGGAACTGTAGCAATAATAGACTGGTACAGTTTGCTTTGAATAATGAAAAACTCCGTGAATGGGGATATCCAAGATTCACAGAGTTTTACCTGAAATGATGTGAAAACTAAAGAACCGCCGTATACCGAACGGTACGTACGGTGGTGTGGGAGGTCGGTAGATAAAATAATTATCTACCTCCTACCCGATTTGATAGAAACTTGAGAACAATAATTTTCAAAAAGTCAATTATCAATTTGTAATGTTTTTTGCAGGAAAAAGTTCACAAAAGCATTTAGGCAATATTTACAAATTTTTTGAAAAAAGGAATAGTTTCGCAAGAGTAACAACGTGGCAATCGAGTAATATCGGTTGCTTTTTTGTTGCACAATTTTAGAAATTGCCGATTGCCCCTGGAAGAGTGATTTCTAAAAACAAAGTCAAAAGAAGAGTGGAGGAAATGCAAAATGAAAGAGTATTCAAAAGGAATTTATGTAAAATTCAAACCAGAAGAGGTGGACATACTTCATAACCGTATGCAAGAGGCAGGAGTTCAAAACATGAGTGCATATATCAGAAAGATGGCATTGAACGGATATGTGATTATTCCTGAGTGGCCTGATCTGGATCAGGTAATATCCTTGCATTCAAGGATTAGTAATAATCTCAATCAGTATGCAAGGAAAGCATATGAAATCGGAAAATTGTACGAAGAGGATATTGCAGAAATAAAAAAGATGCATAATGAACAAACAAAGTTTCTGAAAAAAACACTTGAGGCAGTAATGTATCTTTATGAGGAAGATTCAAAGAAGAAAAAGTGATTTTATGGTAAAGCATCAGCGTGGCTCTGCGGCTTATCCGCAGTTCAAGTGGATTGGGGTGCAAGACGTCCGGTGGACGTCTGCTCTGTACGGACCGGAGTGGAACGGAGATCTTCCTTTATTGAACTGTCAATGGATGCAAAGCTTTTATACGCATTCTTTTTAGATCGAGTTTCATTGTCAATAAAAAATGGCTGGATTGACAACCAAGGGAGGGTGTTTATCTATTATTCAATAAAAAATATTTGCGAGGATTTGAATTGTGGAACTCAAAAGGCATGCAAGTTATTGGATGAATTGGAAAAGGTGGGAGCACTTGAACGGAAGAGACAGGGATTGGGAAGACCTAACAAGCTGTACCTTAAGAAAATGTTTTGAGAAATAGCCATACCGTAAAAATCAAAATCTAATAAGACTAATAATAACAATACTAATTTTAATAATATCTATCTTATCCTATCAGGAAGTGAAGAAACATCACTATGGATGGGATACGATGGATTTCAATGACAATGTCAGAAAGGATTTTAATTATGGTTAAGAATAAAGTGGTTTTAAAAGAAAGAGATGTATGGAGTGATTTGGCAAATTTTATCGGAGATATGCTAGCAAAGTATGCGGAAGCAATGGACTTGGATAATTTGCCTGATCCGGATTTTTATCTTCGTAGGGAAAGAATAAGACAGTTGTACACGGAGCTATATAAAGAGAAGAATATAACAAAGTTCAGAAATACAAAAATCTCTATTGAAAGAAAAGTTGCAGCATGATACTATAACCGTATAAACGGATGAATAAATTTATAAATACGGATATGTACGGAATGTTGATGGAGGAAAAATCATGATTATCAGTGAAAGAATTTTTTGTGTGATGGAACAGAAGAACATAACGCAGTTGGAACTGTCGAGAAGAACTGGGATTGCAACAAGTAACATTAGTGATTGGAAAAAGAAAAAGACGAATCCAAAAGCAGACTGTCTATTATCCATATGTGACGCATTGGATATTACACCGGAACAGCTTTTAACGGGAAAAGGAATTGATCCGGAATATAAAGATGCAGATATGGATTATGAAGTTACCAGGTCGGATATTAAGATATTAAAGCAGATTCATAGCCTTGGAGACGAACAGTATAAAAGACTGATGGCGTATATGAAAGCCTTGCATAAGTTGGAACAGATGGAGAACATGGTGGAGGAATAGAGATGGCAAATAAAATAGTTAGGGAAATTATTCACGCAAAAGGAATTGATATTGGGATTTACACGAAAGATTTTGAAAATGAATATATTTCGTTGACAGATATTGCAAAATATAGAAATGATAATGATCCCAGATTTGTCATTCAGAACTGGATGCGAAACAGAAATACAGTTGAGTTTTTGGCTGTTTGGGAAGAACTTCATAATCCAGATTTTAACCGTGTGCAATTCGAGGCGGTTAGAAGTGAGGCAGGATTAAACAGGTTTGTTATGACGCCAACCAAATGGATTGAACAGACCAATGCTATTGGAATAGTGTCAAAAGCAGGTAGATACGGCGGAGGTACTTATGCACATAGCGATATTGCAATGGCATTTGCTACATGGATTTCTCCAGAATTCCAGTTGTATATTATGAAAGACTACCGCAGATTAAAGCAGGATGAAAATAGTCGGCTTTCATTGGATTGGAATTTGAACAGAGCTTTATCAAAGGTAAACTATCGTATTCACACAGATGCAGTAAAAGAAAATTTGATTCCACCAGAACTAACACCTGAACAGATTGCCTATACATATGCCAGTGAAGCAGATCTTTTAAATGTTGCTTTATTTGGTCAGACTGCAAAGCAATGGAAAAATAATAATCCGGGTAAAAAGGGGAATGTGCGTGATGATGCAAATTTAAATCAGTTGTTGGTGTTGGCAAATATGGAAAGTTATAATGCTATTTTAATTGAGCAGGGGAAACCTCAATCAGAAAGACTTATATTGCTTAGAAATTTGGCAATCAGGCAGATGGATACATTAGCCAGTATCAATCTGTCGGCAGTTTCGGCACTTCCTGGATGTGATATGTAAATTGAAGAAAGAGAAAATCAAAGTATATTTATACACCCGTGTCTCGACAACCATGCAGATAGATGGCTATTCTTTGGATGCACAGAAAACAAAAATGAAAGCGTTCTGCGACTATAATGAATATGAAATTGCCGGTGAGTATGAGGATGCTGGAAAATCCGGTAAATCAATAGAGGGAAGAGTTTCATTTAATCAGATGATGGAGGATATTAAGTCAGGAAAAGATGAAGTATATTATGTTCTTGTATTTAAACTTTCCAGATTTGGAAGAAATGCGGCAGATGTACTTGCAACATTACAAGTAATGCAGGATTTTGGAGTGAATCTGATTTGTGTGGAGGACGGAATAGATTCATCCAAAGATGCCGGGAAGCTTATGATATCTGTTCTGTCAGCAGTGGCAGAGATTGAACGTGAGAACATTCGTGTTCAGACAATGGAAGGAAGGATGCAGAAAGCCAGGGAAGGTAAATGGAACGGTGGTTTTGCACCATATGGATATTCTATCATTGATGGAAAACTGGAAGTCAATGAGGAAGAAGCAGTTGCCATCAGAATGATATTTGACCAATATGTAAATACGGATTTGGGTGCAAATGGAATTGCAAAGTATCTTGAAAATCATGGAATCCATAAGATAGCCAGACAGAATGGTAAAAATCCGTTATTTGATGCTGCTCTTATCAGAAGGATTATACAGAATCCGGTTTATAGTGGCAAAATCTCTTATGGAAGAAGACGGACAGAAAAGGTTCATGGTACAAGAAATGAGTATAGGCAGGTTAAGAAAGACGATTACCTGTTAGTAGATGGTCTGCACGAAGCTCTTGTATCAGAAGAAGTATGGGAGCAGGCGCAGGTCAAGGTGGCGGCACAGGCTAAAAAGTATGAAAAGGTCAATCGTGATAAGAAAGAAAAGATACATCTTTTATCTGGAATTTTAAAATGTCCTGTCTGCGGAGCAGGAATGTATGGCAACAAGGCCATTAAGAAGCGCAAGGATGGAAGCCATTATAAGGACTTTTATTATTATGGCTGTAAACACCGGAATATGACCAGAGGTCATAAATGCGGTTATAAAAAACAGGTGCATGAAGAAATGCTGGATGCTTCTGTTGCAGAGGTGATCAGTAAACTGGTTAGCAATCCTAAATTTTCGGATTTAATACGCAGCAAGATAAATATGGAAGTAGACACAAGCGTATTAGATCAGGAAATAGCAAATTACGAAAAACAATTAAGACAGCTATATCATAACAAAGATACGATCTTGTCAGATATTGATTCTCTTGATTATGAGGATAAACATTATCAGCGAAGAAAAACAGATTTAGAGAACCGTTTGTACAAGACTTATGATAAAATAGATGAAGCAGAGGAATTGCTTATATCTGCAAAAACTAAGAAACGCGCTCTGCTGGCAGACAAGATTACCGGAGACAATATATACAAGGCACTCATTTTCTTTGATAAATTGTATGCTCAAATGAACGAAGCAGAGAAACGGGAGTTCCTGTCGCAGTTAGTGGATAATGTGCAGATTTACGAAGAACGCAAAGAGAATGGTCAGTGGCTGAAATCTATAGAATTTAAGTTGCCGATTATAGAAAAAGAGTTTAGACTAAGTTTGGACAATGATACACAAAATGAGACGGTGGTTCTCATGGGTAAAACAGTTACGAGGTCGAAATCTCATGTGGATCTTGGCTTGGATGTAGAGGATTACTACAAGATTAAGGATGCGGAGAAGGAACAGGAATAAGAGATTACGAGTTAGTTATAAAGTTAAACACATAATAGGCGTAAAGGATATAAAGAGGCTTCTACGAGCATTTTTTACACGCCGGTGAAAGCCTTTTGATGTGTTGGGGTATAATCCCATTAAGGTGTATTAGCCGATAAGATTTAGGAGGTACAGGGTAAGCTAAATGAGATCACAGGATTTAACAGGAAAAAAATATGGCAAGCTTACAGTCTTAGGACGGGGTGAAGACTACGTCTCTCCTTCTGGATCTCGTCTGCTTAGATGGAAGTGCCAGTGTGAGTGTGGCAATGTCATAAATGCTACTACATCTCAATTGAAGAGAGGGATTTCATCGTGTGGTTGCACATCAAGAAGGGAAAGTCTGATAGGACTACAATTTGGAAAGTTAACGGTTATTTCTGAGGCAGAGGATTACGTATCTCCGAAAGGATTGCATATGGCAAAGTGGCATTGTCGTTGCGATTGTGGAAGTGAGATTGATGTTTTGGGCATGAGTCTTAAAAACGGAGATACAAAGTCATGCGGATGTAGTAACTATAAAATAAATCGACCAGGTAAAGATTATTCTGGACAGCAATTTGGCGAGCTGTCTGTTATAAGAAAAATCGAAGGCAGTAAGCCTACAAAGTATATTTGCCAATGTAGTTGTGGGAGAGAGGTAGAGGTCCTTCAAAAATACTTAACTTCTGGTAGAAAACTCCATTGTGGATGTAAAACAATCAGGAAACATCCGGTTTATGTGAATCGTCCACAACCGAAAAACTATGTGGGACAGGTAATAGGTCAGTTGACCATATTAGAAGAGTTAGAGCCTCATATCACGCCAAATGGCTCAAAACAGCGAATTGTAAGATGCCGATGTAGTTGCGGAAATGAATTCGATGTTAGATTATCCAATGCGCTAAAAAGTCAAAAATGTAGACAGTGCTTAGTTAAAGAGCGTAGGACGGATATTACAGGACAGCGCTTTGGTAAGTTGGTTGTTCTTTCGATGGATACGGACTATATATCGCCATCAGGACATAGGCTTTCAAGATGTCTATGTAAATGTGATTGTGGAAACACAGTTACAGTAAATATGGCGTCCTTGGTTACCGGGAGAACAAGTTCATGCGGATGTATTCAAAACACCAGTGGTCTTCTTAAAGATAATAAGGAACTTGTTGAAAAATATGATTTTGAGAAGAATAGAGAAGCTGGTATTGAGTTTGAAACGCTGACAGCGAGATCTTCTGCTAAAGTATGGTGGAAGTGCAAAGAGTGCGGAAACAGCTGGTTTGCAACAATAGCTAGTCAAAATGATACGATAAAACATGGTTGTCCATACTGTTCTGGCAGGCTGGTCATCAAGGGGAAAACGGATTTGATGTCGCAAAAGCCTGAAATAGTTAATGAATGGGACTTTGAGAAGAATACAATAACTCCAGACGAGATATCCTGCTATTCTGGAATAAAGGTATGGTGGAAATGTGCTGAGGGACATAGCTGGAAAGCTACTGTATCAAACAGGGTAAATGGGTCAGGATGTCCTCAATGCAACATTGAGAATGTTAATTCGTTCTGTGAGCAAGCTGTATATTATTATATCAAGAAAGCCTTTCCTGATGCAGTCAATGGCGATATGCACATCAACATGGAGTTAGATATCTATATTCCTTCGATTAAAACTGCAATCGAGTATGATGGCGAGGCATGGCATAAATCTGTAAAGAAGCAGGAAACAGACATTGCAAAGAATGAAAAATGTAAAGAGTCTGGCATTTCTATGATAAGAATTCGGGAACCGAGGCTAGATCCTATTACTGGCTGTGTTTCTTTCGTTAGACGGGATTCTATTTCAAGCAAGTCTCTTGATGAAGTGATTTCAAGTTTGCTTAGGTATCTTCACATCAGCGATATTGATGTAGATACGGACCGTGATGGTGGGCAGATTCTTAGTCAGTATGCCACGAAAAAATATGAGAACAGTCTGCAATATTGTTATCCGGAAATCGCTGCAGAATGGCATCCGACAAAAAACGGTGCTTTAACACCGGATAAAGTGAGTAAAGCGGCGAGAAGAAAAGTTTGGTGGCATGGAAGATGTGGTCATGATTGGGTTATGGCGGTCAGTGATAGAACGCGCCCTCCGTATGAAGATCAAAATGGAAAAATTCATAATCCTCAAGGCTGTCCGTACTGTAGCAGTAAGAGGGTGTTGGCTGGTTTTAATGACCTGGAATCACAATATCCTGATATTGCTGCTGAATGGCATCCAACAAAGAATGGGACACTACATCCATCGGATATAATGCCCGGAAGTGGGAAAAAGGTCTGGTGGCTTGGAAAGTGCGGGCATGAATGGCAATCCACCCCAAATAAAAGGTGTAAAGATAATTCTCAATGCCCGATTTGTTATAAGGAAAGACGAAGTCCATCAGTTGTATGTGTAGAAACTGGGCAGATATTTAAGAATGGAGAAAGTGCAGCGAAGTATGTCGGCTTAGCTAAACCCAGCTCTATTTATAGATGCTGCAGAGGAGAGCAAGAAAAGGCAAAAGGTTATCATTGGAGTTATTACAGTAAAGAATAAACGATCACCTGTTCTTTAGTCGATCGGGATGCTATTATAGAAAATCAGGAAATAAAAAGTAATAGAAAGGGTGATGAAAAAAGTGGATAGTAAATCAGATGCTAAAAAGAGGATAGAAGCCTATTACAATGCCTTGCTTTAGCACAAGAATGAAGTTGAAGATGTGCATACCAAGAAGACGATAGAATTTGTCGTAAGTAGTATGGATGAAAATGAGGCTGCTGAGGCGGAGCAAGAAATAATAAAAAAGGATAAGGATTATTCCGAGGTGATTGCCTCAGATCAAAAGGCTGCCTTTGAAAAAAGGATGATGGCCTATATGACCAGGTTTGCTGAGCTGACAGCAGAGCAGAAAGAATTATCGGCACCGATACAGGAACTGGTCGATAAGTATAAGAACTATGATTTTGATTCACTTGTAACAGAAGAGATAAACGGAAATACTTTTACTTACCGTAAAGATAAGTTTCCAATCGAACAATACAGGCAGGAACTGGAGCAAATTGGTGATAAGAGCAAAGGGAATCAATGGTCTGCTTCAATTTCAGGCGATGGAAGGTTGGTGATTTACTGATGGAATATAAGAAGGGCTCAATTGTACTGAAAATCGGAACTGTATTTGATAATGGCGATGTTGATCCCAGACCTTGTCACCCATCGTTTATACCGATAGTGAGAGATGATTTGACGGATGATGTATATTATTTGATAATCACCAGCAAGGTTGGGAAATATACGATGTTTGAAGATAAGTACTATCTGATTGATGAGGACCTGGTTGAGGCGGTTCATCTGGAAGTCCCGTCAATGATTAACCTTGAAGAGATTCATAAGGATAGAAAGTTTATTGATACTGTTGGTGGTTTGCCACCATTCTTAAACAAGGATGTAATCAGAAAGTTTAAGGCTTATCAGGAAGAATACCCGCATAGATATTATGGGGAACTGAAGTCTTTGATATAAAAAATGAAAGGTAGGTGCTGGATATATGGCTTACGAAACTCCATTAACCATAGCGGAAGTGATGCAGGATATTTCCACGAATAAGTATGTGCTTCCATCCATTCAGAGAGAATATGTGTGGGATACAGATCAGATAGAGACTCTGTTTGATAGCCTTATGCAGGATTATCCGATAGGTGCATTTCTGTTTTGGGAAATCGATAAGTCAAGACTGTTAGATTATGATTTTTATGAATTCCTTCGTAACTATCACGAGAAGACGGGAACTCATAATAAAAAAGTTGATTTGAAAGGATCTGATGGTGTTACGGCCGTATTGGATGGTCAGCAACGCCTCACATCAATCTACATAGGACTAAAGGGGTCGTATGCGTACAGGCTTAAGTATAAGCAAAAGAAGAATGACAATGCATACCCAACAAGGTATCTGTATCTGAATCTTCTGGAGGATGCCAAAGATGAGTCAAATAAGTATGATTTCCGTTTCCTCACAGACGATGAGTATAAGGGAATGACGGAAGGGTACTGGTATAAGGTTGGTGATATTCTGACTATGACTCAGCCTGGCGAGACATCTCAGTATGTTTTGGATCATATTGCGTTTGCAGGGGCATACACAAAAGAGCAGACGATGCATGCCAATAACACGCTGCAGAAACTTTATAATGTTGTCCATACAGATAAGACGCTCAGCTATTATAAAGAAAAGTCTGTGGAGTTGGATAAGGTTCTTAATATTTTCATCCGTGTAAATAGCGGTGGTACCGTTCTTACATATTCAGATCTCCTTCTCTCAATAGCATCAGCTCAGTGGGAGAATCATGATGCGAGGGAAGAAATCACAGAATTTGTCGAAGAAGTAAATGCGATTGGTGGCGGCTTCCGTATCAATAAGGATTTTGTGCTTAAGACGGCATTGGTGCTTACAGATTTCACGGATATTGCGTTCAAGGTAGATAATTTCAATAAGCCTAATATGATGAAGATAGAGGCGAATTGGGATAACATTAAACGCGCCATCAAGCAGTCAGTGAATCTTGTTTCTTCGTTTGGATATTCGGGGGAGACATTAAGTTCGAACAATGCTCTGATACCAATAGCGTATTATCTTCTTACAATTGGTATGCCGGAGAACTTTGTTGAATCTGGAACAACGAGGGATAATAAGGCAAAGATAAAGAAATGGCTTATCATGGCTCTTCTGAAGAAAGCATTCAGTGGACAGCCTGACAATGTAATCAGACCTATTCGTGATATTATCCGTGAAAACGGAACAGGAGACTTTCCTATATCGCAGATTATTGATAGGTTCAAGGGTACGAATAAGTCAATTCTGTTTACAGAAGATGATATTGATGAATACCTGCTTAAGCTGAAGTATGGTAAGAGCGAGACTCTTTCTACGCTTATGCTGCTATATCCTTCATTGGATTTCAGCAATAAATTTCACGAAGATCACATGTATCCGAAGAGCAAATTCAGGAAGTCATATCTGCGGAAGATGGGTGTTCCTGAAGAAAAACTGGATGAATATATTGACACTGTTAACGATATCAGCAATTTGCAATTACTTCCAGCACAGCTGAATGAAGAGAAGCTTAACAGCGATTTTGATACTTGGTTTAACACGGAGCAGATTACTGAAACAGATAAAATTCAGTACAGAAAAATCCATTATCTTCCTGATATGGAATATACTTATCCGGTATTCTTGGCTTTTGTCGCTAAGAGGAAAGAACTTCTCAAAAGCAAACTGAAGGATATCTTATTGTAAGGAGCATTTATGGCAAAACTTCAAGTTGGGATTAATTATTTCAAGAGGTTCTTACGGAGAAAGCCATGCAGGAAGGTCGGAAGTTACGAATTGAGGAGATGACGACATTCCTTAATGGGATGAGCCAGGAGCTCACCGAATACGATGAGCAGATGGTTCGTAAATACATCGAAAAGATAACTGTTTTTGACAACTACTTCGAAGTCGAATTTAAGGTGGGACTCAAGATTGAGATAGAAAAATGAATACTCCAAAAATGTTGCTCCGGGCGTGGGATTTCATGCTCGGAGTGTTTTTTTGTTAATGTAAGGCTATACAAAAGCATTGAAAGTATCAACCTGGAAGTTTATAATATATATTTGGAGGATATTACGGATGAAGACATCAGACCTGGTTAGAGAGCTTTGTAAGAAACAGCATATTTCATTAGCGGAGCTCAGCCGCAGGATCGGACAGACACCTCAGAATCTGAATAAGAAGCTAAAGAGGGATACACTCTCAGTAGATGAATTAAAGCAGATCGCGGATGCTGTCGGGGTGGATTTTGACCTGGGATTTGTGCTGCCGGATGGCTCTAAAATAAATAACGAAGCGGAGTGAGAGCATGAATATTAACAATATCAATGTAAACAAGTATCCGATCTCTCAGATTCTTGATCCGGAGTCTAAGACGATTTATGAGATCCCGAAATATCAGAGAGAGTATATTTGGGGCACTAAGCAGTGGGAAGAACTGTTTAATGACTTGATGGAGAATGGAGCAGGCTATTTCCTGGGTTCTATTATTTGTATTAATACTACACAGGACACCCTGAACAATCCGAAATTCGAAGTGGTTGATGGTCAGCAGCGTTTGACTACACTCAGCCTTCTGCTCGCGGCCTTATACGTCACCCTTGACTCTAACCGCGATTCCCTGGATGAAGATCAGCAATCCGATATCCTACAATTAAAGAGAAAACTTGTTATAAAGAAGACGCAGTCTGAGATTCGTATTGTTCCTCAGGTACAGCATAAAAACCTTGAGGATTACATGGGACTGCTTGCAGATAAGAAGATCATTGCGCCACATCAGACACCTAAGTTTGCTGGTAACCGTAGAATCTTCCAAGGCTATAACTATTTCAAGAGGCGTATCGATAGTGAACTGGAAGCTTCCAATAATAAGGTTGCTACAATGTTTGAGATTCTGGAGAAGGTCAACACGGCTATTCTTGTTATGATCGAGGTCTCAAATCACTCTGATGCGTACACTCTTTTTGAGTCATTAAACGATCGTGGTACGCCGCTTACATCACTTGACCTGATAAAGAACTTACTCCTGGCCAGGTTGGACATCACCGACAGTGATAATCTTGATTATTACTTTGACCGTTGGACCCAGATAATGGATGCGCTTGGTGATGATGATAGCGCGAGGGAGAGATTCTTCAGACAGAATTATAATGCCTTCCGTAAGGATATGAATGTTCCGTTCCTTGTAGAAGGCGATGATAGGCTCTATCCGTTGGGGACTATTGCGACCAGATCTACAATGCTGGATATCTATGAAAAGATTGTAGTTAAGAACCCGTCTAAGTTCCTAGACGACGTATATGAAAATGCACAGATATATTCGAGGATCATTCTTCAAAATACGGATGATCTTACGGCGGCTGTTAAGGAAGCGTACTTGGACCTGCAGCGCGTGGGAGGCGTTCCTTCATATCTGTTCCTGCTTTATCTGGATAAGAAAAAAGATGCGCTCGGGATAGATGAGGCGTTATATGTAAAGATAATCCGATGCCTGATCACATTCTTTGTAAGACGTAACATGACCGACGTTCCTCCTACGCGAGATGTAACTCGTTTGTTCATGGCCTTCATCGAAGAGATGGAGAAGCAGAGCTATACCGGAGAGTCTATCTATACGAAACTGCGTGAAAAGCTGATAGCGGTTTCTGCAGATGATGCTGTTTTCGAGGAGAAGCTTCGTGGACCGGTTTATAAAGAAAATACCGGTGCTACAAGATTTATTCTTTGCATGATAGCAAAGCAGGGTATGACAGCGGAGAGCCAGAAAAACCTGTGGGAGAAAAACGGAAGCAATCAGTATATTTGGACCATTGAACACATCTTCCCGGAAGGAAAGAACATCCCGGATGCCTGGGTTGATATGATTGCCGGTGGCGATAGAGACAAGGCTAATGAGTACCTTGAGGAGTATGCTCACACATTCGGAAATCTGACGATCACTGGATACAACAGTTCGCTCGGTAATAAATCCTTTAAAGAGAAGAAAGAGCGTAAGGACAGCAATGGCAATCCGATCGGTTATTTGAATGGACTGAATTTGAATGCTGACCTTGTAAGCACAGACAATTGGACGGTTGATCAGATTAAGGCAAGGACGGATAAACTCGTAAGTGAAATACTCGCATTGTTTACTCTGTAAATGATGCTGGCTGGAGGTGCCCATGGCAAAGAAGCAAAAGCAGAGTCTTGAGCAATGGTGCCAGGATAATGATAGAGAGGATTTGCTCCGGGAATGGGATGAGGAGAAGAACTCCAAGTCGAGATTTCCGATGGCACCAGATACAACAGAATATTGCACTGCACTTTCTGCATGGTGGAAATGTAGCGAGGGGCACGAATGGTATGCTCCTGTACAGAAAAGAACCACGTTTGGACTGGGCTGCCCGATTTGTCATCCGGAACAGGCGTACATCCCTGTTGGTACTAAGTATGGGTGTTTGACGGTTCTTAGCGTTATGCCAGTGGACGAGGCAGATCGTTATAGCAGAATTCATGGCCCTACTTATAACTGTGTATGCGATTGCGGTAAGAAGGTGAGTAAGTCTGAGTTTCAGTTCTTGGAGAAAAAACACCGCTATTGCACTGAGACGATCAGCAGGAGCAGGAATTCCAGATGGGCGTTTGCTGAATGGGATAAAGCAAACGAGTGTGGCCTGAAGACCGCTCAAGAAGAAAAGAAGAAAGCGACTTACAAAAGGGTCCTTGATGAAAGCTATACGTTGGACCTTGTTGGCACGATTCATGAATCACTTGAGGTGTTGAAATGTGTCAATGATCACTATGAGGAGCTTCGGTATATAACCGATCTGCGAAAAAAAGGCGGAGGCACTTACTTCATATATAAATTGTACAAGTGCCGGTGCTATTTGTGCGGTAAGGAGCAGGAGATAAAATCATCGAAGTTTTCCATTAACCCGCCGACCGAGTATGGCTATGACGCCTACAACGGATACTGGAGTGACGCACATTGTGATTGCCACCCGATTTCCTCGTTCCAGTGGATTGTAACCAAACTACTGAAGGAAAACGGAGTGCCTTATAGGGTTGAGGTTTCTTTCCCTGATTTATATGGAGCCGGGAAGGTGAATCTGCTCAGGTATGACTTCGGGGTATACGACGAGGCAGGAAATATAAAGTGCCTGATTGAATGCCAGGGTGAACAGCACTACGAGCCGGTTGATGAATTTGGAGGAAAGTCTCAATTCACGGCCCAGAAGAAGAACGACGAGCTGAAACGATTCTACGCCAAGGAGCATGGAATACCGCTTTATGAGATTCCATACAAGAATAAGAAATTCGAGAAGGTAGAAGCGTTTTTGCGTGAAAAGGAAATTATAAAGTGATGGTCGAGCAATTACAGCGGACAGGCAAAGCGGGCGTTTGCAGATTGAGCAATTACCACGGACGACCAGAGGCTTATTTTGCACGGTGGACCAGTTTTTCTGGACGACCGTTGGCAGCAGACGTACTTGCTGTCATCTCAAGCCATGTGGAGACGGTCGTTCTTTTGTCCCAATTGAAATAGAAGCCGGATGATTATATTAATGTCACGATTGAACTTGATAATGTGGATATAACATCTGCAGAGACTAAGGTAACATATGATGAGATAAAGAAGTATGTGGCTGAACATAATGCCGGCATGAAGGTTTCCAATCTGTATATCTCACAGGTAAAGAGAAAATGTGGAATTGAGGTTGGAAAGAATTTGCGCGTTGCAACGAGGAGAATGGACTGCTTGCAGGGCAATTCGACGACTGCCGCGACAGACTTGGAACTCGTTCCAAGTCCTAATTTACCTAAAAATGAAGATAGCAGGCAGCCGCAGTGTCCAGAAGATAAAGAGAGCGTAATTGTGGAGGCATTGAAGCATTTTAAAATGATTCAGAAGAACTAAAAAGAGTCTGATAAATCGGAATTGACAGAGGTAATGAAATGTTTGAAGAATTAGGAATTAGTTTTGGCACAGCACTAATCGTCTTACTTGCATTATATTTTATAATTAAGTGGGCGGTCAAAAATGGAATAAAAGAAGCCAATAGGGATATTACAGGGAAAGTTACTACCGAGGATATTGAGGCAGAACAAATATGTAACGAAGAGGAAAAATAGTTAATAAAGAGAGGTGCATATGCTATGCCAGGTATACTCGTGGTTGAAGATGATGAAAATTTAAATCGTGGAATTACATTCTCACTGAAAAAATCCGGATATGAGGTTTTTTCAGCAGAATCAGTGAAAAAAGCGAAAAGAATTGCAAGTGATAATAATGTGGATGTTACCATTTGTGATGTGAATCTTCCGGATGGGAATGGACTGGAATTTGTAAGGTGGATGAGATGCAATTATAATACATACATTATTTGTCTTACAGCATTAGATCAGGAGATGGATCAGGTCATGGGATATGAAGCAGGGGCAGATGATTATATTACAAAGCCGTTTAGTCTTTCGGTACTTCTTTTGAAAATAGAAGCACATTTCCGCCGCAGACAGGAGAAAACGGAAGCCGGAAAGATGATTTCGGGAGATATCGTATTTATCGCAGGAGAAATGAAAGTCCTGATAAAGAGTCGTGAAATCAGTCTGACAAAAACGGAGTTGAAAATGCTGACTTTTTTTCTTCAGAATCCGAAACAGATTCTTTCAAAAACACAAATATTGGAAAATGTGTTTGATCTGGAAGGGGATTTTGTGGATGAAAATACAATCGCTGTCAATATCAGAAGACTCCGTGAGAAAATCGAAGACAATCCGGCTGCACCGGTCTATATAAAGAATATCAGAGGTCTTGGGTATATATGGAATCAGGAGGTAAGGCAGTGACAAAGAGATATCGCAAGAAGATCACAGTAGCGCTCTCCTTGGTTTTGCCTGTCATAGTATTGTTTGCAATATTAAATTGCTTTACCACGTATGTGTTTTATGAAGATTATAAATATAAAATGAATCTTATGACAGAGATTGCTGCAAAGGAAGAATTTTCCGGGCTGGATGCTGTTTCGGAATTGCTTAAGGATAAGGATATTGAAACTAACGAACAGGGAAGGCGATTATTGGAGCAATATGGATACTGGGGGAATAAAGGGAATGCATTTTATTCGCAATTCCGGCATCAGGTTATGGTGACCGGTGCTGTAAGCACTGTGATATGCGTGCTTCTTTTGACTTTTTTACTTTATTGGAAGAAAAAAGAAGATGCGTGTCATCAGAAAATTTTAGACCAGTTGGAAGAAATTCTGATCAGATTCCGTGAAAATAAATTTGATGATTTACTGAAAACGGAAAATCATGCAGAACTGGAAAAATTGAATGACCAGCTTGAAGCAATCGGACATCATATTCAGTTGCTAAAGGAAGAAGCACGGGAAGAAAAAGAGAGCACGAAAGAAATGGTTTCTGATATCTCTCACCAGTTAAAGACACCGGTTGCAGCTTTGGATACATGTTTTAGTGTGCTGATGCAGAATGACTTAAGTGCCACAGAACAGGAGGAGTTTCGTATCCGTTGTCGGAGTGCTCTGGATGGACTGGAGACATTATTGCAGTCGCTTCTTGAAATATCCAAGATGGAAACTGGACTGATTCAGATTAATAAGAAAAAACTTCCGCTTATGGATACTGTCATATCTGCTGTGAACCGCACTTATCCTAAAGCGGATGAGAAAGAAATTGAATTCGTTTTTGACTATGAAAAAGAGCTGGAAACATGCACGATTATGCAGGATAAAAGGTGGCTTGGTGAAGCTGTGATCAACGTTCTGGATAATGCAATCAAGTACAGCCCGGATGGTTCAAAAATATTTATCCGGTTACAAAAAAGAAACGATCTTGTAAGAATGGAAATTGAGGATCAGGGAATTGGTATTCCGCAGAATGAGTATCACAAAATTTTTCAACGATTTTACAGAGGAAGTTCCAGGGAGGTCATGGAAAAGAGTGGTACAGGAATCGGACTTTTTCTATCGAGAGAAATTATCGAAAAACACGCAGGTACGATTACGGTAACCTCCGGCAAAAAGAAAAAAGGAAGCACGTTTGTGATTCAATTACCATATGTTGGTTAAATTTTAAGTGAGCAGAAATCTTACAATTCTGTAAGACTTCTGCTCGTTTTTTGAAAGTGAAATGAAAGATTGCCCTGATACAATTTGGATGTAGGTTGAAAAATGACCAAATATATAAACAGGCAAAGAAAGCGTGCTGAAAAGGTACGCTTTACAGAATTGAAAAGGAGGCAACACATGAGTGTGATATTAGAAACCAAGCAGCTTTGTAAGTTTTATGGCGCAGGTGAGAATCAGGTCAAAGCGGTCAATCAGGTGGACATTCAGATTGAGCAGGGAGAATTTGTCGCAATTGTCGGAAAGTCAGGTTCCGGTAAAAGTACATTACTTCATATGCTTGGAGGGCTAGACACCCCGACAAAAGGCAGTGTTACTTTAGCAGGGAAAGATTTATACAGGATGAAGGAAGATGCCCTTGCTGTTTTCCGCAGAAGAAAAATCGGATTTGTTTTTCAGGCATTTAATCTGGTTTCATCTGTTAATGTCTGGGAAAATATTGTACTGCCACTGGGGCTGGATGGAAGAAAAGTGGATGAAGCGTATGTAAATGATATTATTGCAACTCTGGGGATTGAAAACCGGATTTATAATCTGCCAAATCAGTTATCCGGAGGACAGCAGCAGAGAGTAGCAATTGCAAGAGCACTGGTGAATCGTCCGGAAATTATATTTGCAGATGAGCCGACAGGAAATCTTGATTCTAAGACCAGTGATGAGGTAATCGCTCTGCTTAAGATGACAGCAAAAAAATATGGACAGACAATTGTAATGATTACCCATGATGACGAAATTGCACAGGTCGCTGACCGTATTCTGGTGATTGAGGACGGACAGGTGGTGGATTTCAGATGAAGACAATAAGCAGGATTGCATATAGCAATGACAAAAAGAACAAGACAAGAAGTATATTGATTATGATGTCCATATGTCTGACCACGATGCTGCTTGTGATTATTAGTACTGTGGGAAATGGAATGATTCGTTTGCAGAAAAGTCAGGCGGCAGGCTCATATGGAAGCAATTATGGTCTGTTTGTTGCAGCAGATGCCTCGCAGTTAAAGGAAGTAAGCCGCCGTGCAGAAATAGATGCAATAGGAATTATGTGTACAGAAGGCATCATAAAAGGCAATGAAAACGGCGGGTTTGTCTGCATGGATGAGACTGCAAGAAAAATGCTTCCTTATAATAAAGAATATGAGTTGAAGGAAGGAAAGTATCCGGAAAAAATGCAGGAAATTGCCGCAGGAAGAGCATTTTTTAGTGAAATGGGATATGATGATGTAAAGGTCGGAGATACGGTTACACTGGATTACCGCGCAGGGATGCAGTCAGAATATAAGCCGGAAGAATTTGTTGTCAGCGGAATCCTATATGATCGGGATGAGTATACCATCGAGGCATCTTATGTTGCTTTCGGGTCACAGGAGTTTTATGATGAGCACGTCGCAGAGAATGACAGACAGTATAATATTTATTTTACTTTAAATGATTCTGCAAATGTATCTATGAATAATATTGATTCGGTTATAAAGCAGATTGCAGCAGCTTGTGGGATCGAAGAAAAAAACGTTATAGTCAATGATCTCTATTTGCAATGGGTCTTGCAGCCGAGTTATGAAATGATTGCGGTATGTGGGGTTTTGATTCTTGCAATTGTACTTTTCTCTGTTGTGGTCATTTATAATATTTTTCAGGTCGGTATTGCCAACAAGATACAGGAGTATGGAAAAATCAAGGCTCTGGGAGCGACAAAAAAGCAGATGAAACAACTGATCTTCAGAGAGGGCATTTTTTTGACAATTTTTTCAATACCAGTTGGATTGCTTTTTGGCTTTCTGATTACAAAATGCGGTTTTAACTGGCTGGTAGAACAGGGAAACTTTGTATCAACCCAAACTGGCTCTATGGGAGTCCAAAATCAGCAGGTGCCATTGTTTTCCCTGCCTGTTATGCTTCTATGTATTTTCGTATCATTTCTTACCGTTGCTTTGGCCCTGCGTAAACCAATGAAAATTGTTTCACGGATTTCACCTATCGAAGCAACACGGTATTTAGAAAATGCAGAAACACAAAAAAAAGGAAAACGAAATGGTAGAAAAAATGTCACCGTGTTTTCTATGGCAATGGCAAATGTAACGGGTAATCCCAAAAGAACTATTGGTACTATCCTCACAATGGGTTTTTCTTGCGTATTGTTTGTGATTATCTCTAATTATGTGGGAAATATTGACACGGAGCATGAAGCACGTCTTTCCGTTAATCATGGACAATTTGAACTGCAGCTTGACTATTCTGCTGAGTATGATGAAAGATATCCGGAGAATAATCTGGATACGATTCTGACGGATAATCCATTGAATGATTCGCTGATTGAAGAAATCAAAAGCATTCCGGGAGTAACAGATGTCATGACGAGAGAGATTGTCTCTGTAAATCTGAACGGAACAAGATTTCCGGCTGATATTGTGAGTAAAAAGGATTTTGATTTTATGCGCCAGGACGGGGATATTGGCTCTATGGACTATGATCAGGCGGTAAAGAATGGTGAAATTTTCTTTGGTTGGTCAACGTGGATGGAACAAGATGGATATGCTCCGGGTGAATCCATTGCATTTGACTTTGAGAATGGAAGTGGAACCTATACCTATCAGGGAAAGATTGCAGGATCCTTTGTAAGCGCGGACACTTATCTTGTCATTCCGGAAGGTGTATACCGTTCCATGAATCCGAGGGGAACAGCCTATGGCTATCTGTGGGTGGACTGTGATAAAAAAGATGTTGCATCTGTGGAACAGAGTCTGAATACTTTGATTTCTAATACTTCGCATATAAAAATGGATACCTATCATGCACAGTTACAATATGCAGAATTAGCAGCCCGCATGATGAAGCTCGGCTGTTATCTGTTTATAGCGGTTGTAGGACTCATCGGTTTTATGAATATGGCAAACACCATGATCATGAATATTACGACAAAAAAGCAGGAATATGGTGTATTACAGGCTGTGGGTATGACAAATAAACAATTAAATTTATGCCTGCAGTTACAGGGACTGATTTTTACGGTTGGCACCATATGTGTAGCACTTGTCGTTGGTCTGCCACTTGGCTACGTGCTCTTTGCCTATGCAAAGCATAATGGGATATTTGGAATGAATATCTATCATGTTCCAATTGTACCAATTTTTATTATGATTTTTTTGGTAGGTCTGTTGCAGATTGTACTTTCCTGCGTTTTAAGCAGTAATCTGAAAAAGGAAACGCTGGTAGAAAGAATAAGGTATCAGGGATAGCAAGTAATATGTAATGAACTAGGTCTTAACGAAGAGGAGAAATAGATAACTTCCATTTTGTATGTATGATAAATCTAAACAGTATTTTAGCAACATTTCCTACTGGTTAATTAATTTGAATAAAAATTAAACACTGCTCAATTGTGCAATCTATATGAATCTGATATGATGAGTATACAAAAGCTGTTGAATTTTTCAGGAGATGAAGCAAATGGATATAGGCGTTGTTATAAAAAAATATAGAAAAGAAGC